>R05__coassemble_16_pt1 | contig 100151 bp, 91 predicted proteins | sample R05__metabat2_low_PE_032 | metagenome-assembled genome bin R05
AGAGAGTCATAAAACGTCAGCTGCTTGACGTATTATGAAAATGACGTTATAATTATATTGAACATATTATAGGCAGGGTGATAAAAATGTGCGAGCTTTTAGGCTTTTCGTCCGCGAAGCCGGCGGATGTAAGAGGTTATCTGAGGGAATTCTACTCCCATAGTGAAAGGCATCCCCACGGCTGGGGACTTATGCGCGAAAACGACGGTCACAGGGACATCATTAAGGAAAACTGCAAGGCTTCGGAAAGCATTATACTCGCGGACATCATAAACGGTACTTTACCTCAGAAGAATATGCTCGCCCATATACGCTTTGCTACTGTGGGCTCGATCAAATATGAAAACTGCCACCCCTACAGCGCAAAGGATCTCACAGGCAGAGAGTGGACGCTGATACACAACGGGACCATTTTTTCGGCAAGAGATCTTATAAAATACATGAATACCCAGAAGGGCGACACTGATTCAGAGAGACTTTTCCTCTACCTTATGGACAGGGTAAACGAGGTTCAGGGACAATCGCCGCTTTCAGCAGGTAAACGCTTCGAGCTGGTCGAGGAGATAATAATAAAGGCTTCTCCGAGAAACAAGCTAAACCTGATGATATTTGACGGTGAATTGCTTTATGTCCACAAAAATATGCGCGATACCATGAGATATAAGCATTTTTCCGACGGATATATTTTCTCTACGACTGCACTCGGCGACGACTGGGAGGATTTCCCTATGGCACAGCTCATAGCCTTCCGCGACGGCGAGATAATATTTAACGGAAAAACTCACGAAGGTATTTTTGTGCCTACTCTTGAATATATTACGGCTATGGACGCGATGAATATTTAAAGACAGTACACCTGAAACTAAAATACGCATAATTTGGCGGACAAAACATGTCCGCCTTAATTTCAGAATTAAATCATACTATTCTGATATGATTTATATGTATAATTTTCCTGCCAATTGCCTCACAGCTTTCATACAATCAACCAAAATCCACAAAAACCTATTGACATTTTTTTTAGAGGAGTGTATTATATAACTACACCGCAAACATAGTATTTTGGTATGAATACTATGTTTAGCGAAAATATCTGATAGGAGGCTGAAATATGAATACATTGTTTTTCGCAGCCGGGGGAGTAATACGCTGTTGCACGGAGGTCATGCCCATATCTGTGGCTGATGCACATAAAGCAGACTGCCGAATGCAGGCCATGTGAACTTATTCCATTTACGCCGCAGAATTAAGCGGCTTCACAAATCTGAACGATAACTAAGAAAGAGGTTTTATATTATGAAAAAGAACATTTTTAAGCTTACAGCATTCACCCTTGCCGCTGCTGCAGCAGCTCTCTCATTCACAGCCTGCGGCAAAGACAGCAGCGCTAAAGATTCAAAGAGCTACTCAATAGTAAACGTTTCCTACGACCCCACTCGTGAGCTTTATGTTGCTTACAATGAGGCGTTCAAGGCACACTGGGAGTCAGAGCATGATTCCACAGTAGAGATCACTCAGTCACACGGCGGTTCGGGCAAGCAGGCTCTTGAAGTTGCAAACGGAAATCCCGCTGACGTTGTAACGCTCGCTCTTGAGTACGACGTAAAGGCAGTCGAGGACGCAGGTCTCATCGAACCCGGCTGGGTAGACGAATTCCCGCTCGACAGCTCGCCATACACCTCAACTATCGTCTTCCTCGTAAGGAAGGGCAATCCCAAGAACATTCAGGACTGGGGCGACCTCGTAAGAGACGACGTCGGTATCATCACTCCCAACCCCAAGACCTCTGGCGGTGCTCGTTGGAATCACCTCGCTGCATGGGCATGGGCTCAGAGAGAGTATGATAACGACGAGACAAAGGTACTCGATTACATCAAGAAGCTCTATGCAAACGTTCTCGTACTTGACTCCGGCGCAAGAGGTGCAACGAACTCCTTCGTTGAGAACAAGCAGGGCGACGTGCTCCTCGCATGGGAGAACGAAGCGTTCCTCTCGCTTCAGGAATATCCCGACGAATATGAGATAGTTACTCCCAGCATAAGCATTCTCGCACAGCCCTCCGTTGCAGTCGTTGACTCAGTCGTTGACAAGAATGGCACACGCGAGGTAGCTACAGAGTATCTCAACTACCTCTATTCCGAGGAAGCACAGCGCATTGCAGGCGAGAATTTCTACAGACCTTCAAACGAAGCTGTACTTGCAGAATTCAGCGATGTTTTTGATCTTGATCTCGATCTCGTTACAATAGAGGACTTCGGCGGCTGGGATGAGGCGTTTGAGAAGCACTTCGCCGACGGCGGACTCTTTGACCAGATCTATGAGCAGTAACAAGCTGTGTCAGCTTCGTCGCATTAAAGATCCAATAGCGACATACCCTCATGCTCACACAGAATCCTACCTCGCATTCGGGCAATCCCGAGTAACTCTGAACTCTCTGCGAAGTCGGAACCTATATCCTCACCGGATCGTTTTAAGTACGGACTTCGGTATATAGAGAGTATACTATCCATTTTACTATATTATGAGGCTGATCTTATGAAAAAGAAAGTAAGGATAATTCCCGGTTTTGGCTTATCTATGGGCGTTACGCTGACTCTGCTGGGGCTTATAGTGCTTATACCTCTTGCTTCGTTGATAGTGTTCACAGCGAAAATGAGCTTTAGCGATATAATAGAAGTCATAACAAGACCCCGTGTTGTCGCGAGCTTTAGGGTAAGCCTGCTGACCGCGCTCATTGCCTCCTTGGTGAATGCGGTAATGGGAGTTGTCCTTGCATGGGTGATTGTGAGATACGACTTTCCGTTCAAGCGTCTGCTTGACGGAATGATCGAGCTCCCGTTCGCACTGCCCACAGCAGTTGCGGGCATATCGCTGACCTCTCTCTATGCGGACTCGGGCTTTATGGGAAAGCTCTTCGGCAAATTCGGCATAAAGGTCGCATACACCCGATTCGGTATAACCATAGCTCTTATATTCATCGGCATACCCTTTGTGGTAAGAGCCGTTCAGCCCGTGCTTGAGAAGCTTGACCCCCTCTATGAGGAAGCGGCAGGCATTCTCGGTGCGAGCCGTACAAAAATATTCTGGAAGATAATACTTCCGGAACTCAGACCTGCAATATTCACGGGCTTCGGTCTTGCATTCGGACGCTGCCTCGGTGAATACGGCAGCGTAGTGTTCATCGCCGGAAATCAGCCGTTTGAAACGGAGATAACTCCGCTCATCATCATGTCGGAGCTGCAGGAGTATGACTATTCGAGTGCAACGGCAATAGCCCTCGTAATGCTCGCAGCGGCGTTTCTGATACTTTTCCTCGTGAACCTGATACAGATACACAACTCTAAAATTCTGAAGGGAGGACACTGATATGGCAGCGGAAGCAAAGGCTGCACCCGTGCTCGCAAGAGAGGGCAGCACCGATATTCACGAACAGACCAAAGGCTCGAAAGCTGTAAAATGGCTGCTCATCGCCATCAGCGTCCTTTTTCTCTTTGTAATGCTGGTGCTTCCTCTGATAACGGTAGTTTCCGAGGCATTCAAAAAGGGCTTCTCGTCTTATGCGGAAGCTATATCTGCGGACGATACACAGAGCGCAGTATGGCTTACTCTCGAAGCGACGGTCATCGCGGTCATTATCAATACTGTATTCGGACTTTTTGCAGCGTGGGCGGTAACTAAATTCCGCTTCAAGGGCAAAAAGCTTCTCGTGACTCTCATCGATCTCCCTGTAACGGTATCACCTATCATTGCGGGTCTCATCTACGTGCTGACCTTCGGCAGACAGAGTGCGATATATCCATTTCTGGAGGCTCACGACCTGCGCGTTGTATATGCCGTGCCGGGAATAATCCTCGCAACGGTATTCGTAACGTTCCCGTTCATCTCGCGTGAGGTGCTCCCCGTGCTTGAAGCTCAGGGCACAGACGAGGAAGAAGCTGCGGCAATGATGGGTGCCAAGGGTTTTACTATTTTCAGGAAGATAACCCTCCCCCACATCAAATGGGCGCTTTTGTATGGAATCGTTCTCTGCGCAGCCCGCGCAATGGGAGAATTCGGCGCTGTATCGGTACTTTCAGGTCACCTCAGAGGTCAGACGGTAACGCTGCCTTTACAGGTCGAGATACTGTTCGGCGATAATAAATATGTGCCTGCGTTCGCGGTATCATCTATACTCGTGGTGCTGGCGGTAATACTGCTGATACTCAGGAGCATTGTTGAGTATATAGGCAAGAGAAAGGGGCAGAGGTAATGTATATCGAGCTGAAAAATATCAACAAGGCATACGGTGATTTCAAGGCGTCGGACAACGTAAGCTTCAGCGTGGAAAAAGGAAAGCTCATTGCTCTGCTCGGTCCGAGCGGAAGCGGTAAGACCACTATCCTGCGCATGATCGCAGGACTTGAAAAGCCCGACAGCGGTGACATCATCATCGACGGTAAAAGAGTAAACGATATCCCCGCAAGCAAGCGCGGAATAGGCTTCGTTTTTCAGAGCTACGCGCTGTTCAGATACATGACTGTTTACGATAACATTGCTTTCGGTCTGAAAATACAGAAGGTAAAGAAAAAGGACATTGATGCAAGAGTTAAGGAGCTCGTAAAGCTCATCGGACTTGAGGGCTTCGAGAACAGATACCCGAGTCAGCTCTCCGGCGGTCAGAGGCAGAGAGTCGCATTTGCAAGAGCTCTTGCTCCGAATCCACAGGTACTCTTGCTTGACGAGCCGTTCGCGGCTATTGATGCAAAAGTGCGTCAGGAGCTCAGGAGCTGGCTCAAGGAGATGATACGCAAGCTCGGCGTTACAAGTATTTTCGTAACCCACGATCAGGACGAGGCGATAGAGGTCTCGGACGAGATAATCGTCACAAACAAGGGACGTGTTGAGCAGACAGGTACTCCCATCGAGATATATCAGCACCCCACAACGGCGTTCACCTCAGCGTTCTTCGGCACTACAGCGGAGCTTTCCGACTACAAGTCGTTCTGCTCGTTCGACGAGATAGACGACTATGACAAGGCGATAGTACGACCCGAGTTCGTAAAGATCACCAAAAAGGAAGAAACACAGAAATACAAGAGCTCTGCGGTAGACGGAGTTGTTCAGAGCACGGCGTTCCGAGGCAACTGCATCGAGTTCACCGTCAGCTGCAACGGCAGCACGCTTGTTGCACGGCGTGAGCTCGACGAGACACCTGTTGAGGTTGGCGAGGTGGTCGATGTGTTCATCTACCGTATCTTCATCACCCACGGCGATGACGTTACCATGCTTACAAACAACGCTATCCGCGAGGAATCCGTTGTTATTTAATGTTTATGATTGTAAAGGGGCGGACAATTGTCCGCCTTTTTTTGCAGAGCTTTGCCCCGCGCTCCATCAGTGACGCTGTCCCTGCACTTTGCCAAAGGGACGGTCGTCCCTTTGGAATCCCGCTGCTCGCCGAACTATTTACGAAACTTCTATTTGCTCTCCGCTCACCGTACATTTTTCTATTGAAAAAATCCTATCGGTGTGCTATACTTGTAATGGTGATTATATGTATTGTATCAGTATAAACCATAAAAATGCTCCCTCCGAGGTGCGGGGGCGTTTTGCACTCACAGAAGATAAGATAATAACTGCTGAGAAGACTCTGGCAGAGCATGGCATTGCACAGTCTGTAATAGTGTGCACCTGCAACCGTACAGAGCTGTATTTTGTCGGTGAGGACAGATGCTGTGCCGATACTGCCGCAGAGGTGCTCGCAGAATGTGCACAGCAGGAAATAGGCGACATATCGGTCTACCTGCGCACATATTATGATGAGAAGGCACTGCGTCACCTTTTCAGAGTGACTTGCGGCATCGACTCGATGATAATAGGCGAGGACGAGATTCTTCGACAGATAAAAGAGGCATACTCGCAGGCGCACTCGGGAGGCTTTACAGGCTTTGAGCTCAATACGATATTCCAGTCGGCTATTGCCTGCGCAAAAAGGATAAAGACCGATACAGCGCTGTCGAAGACTCCCGTTTCCTGGGCTACTCTTGCTGCAAACGAGGCTTCTGCTCTCTCAGCAAATGTGAATGTGCTGATGATAGGCGCAAGCGGAAAGATCGGCTCCTCTGCGCTGAAAAATCTCCTCGCGCACAGGAATGTGAATGTTACAGCAACGGTACGCACTAAGGACGTCGGTTCCGTCATTCAGGGAGTTCGTGCAGTTCCATACTCTGAGCGTTATAAATATGCCGATGAAGCGGACTGTATCATCAGTGCAACGGCAAGTCCTCACTACACCCTGACCGCAAAGGCTCTTTCGGCGGTGCTGAAAACGCCGAAGCCTCGCCTTTTAATAGACCTTGCGGTTCCGCCTGATATAGAAAGGTCGGCGGCGTCTCTCAGCGGAGTCCGCCTAATGAACATAGACGACTTCGGAAGCCTCGCCGAGGAAAACAACTCGGTACGTCTCGGAAGCATCGAGCAAGCGGAGGAGATCATATCAGAGGATATCTGCGAGCTCCAAAAGAAGCTCGCATTCCACGACTTTATGCCGTTTATCGGGAACTTCCGCAGCCGTCTGGCAGACATCGGAGCGGACGGGCTTCTGTATCTGCTGCGCGATGATCTCGGCAGTGCGGAATTCTCGGCGGTGCTCGAAGCATTGAAAAAAACAGGAGGAAAATGACATGGCATACTTCCCGTTTTACATAGACGTCAAAGGCAGAAAATGCATGATAATAGGCGGCGGCAGGGTCGCTTTGAGAAAGGCGGAAAAGCTTCTCGGGTTCGATTGCAACATAACCGTTGTCGCCCCTGAAATATGTCCGGAGCTCGAGGAGCTGCCCGTCAGGAAGCTGCACCGCGCATTTCAGGACAGCGACCTCGAAGGAGCTTTTATGGCGATAGCCGCAACGGAGGACTCCTCACTCAACACCCATATCGCAGAGCTTTGCAGAGTGCGGAATATCCACATAAACTCAGTTGATGACATTGAGAATTGCAGTTTCATTTTTCCTGCTCTTGTACATGAGAGAGACATCACCGTAGGCATCTCAACCGGAGGAACAAGCCCTGTTTTCGCGAAACACCTGCGTATGCTCATTGAGGACGAGCTCAACGATCACTACCTCGCGATCGCTGAGCTGCTGAAAAACTACCGTCCGCTCGTCATGTGCAGATTCGACAGTGAAAAGAAGCGAAAAGAGGCGATGGAGGCTCTGCTCGACCTGTGCCTTTTAGACGATGACCTCCCCGACAGCGAGGACATAGAAAAGCTTCTGGAGGCGATAGACATATGAAAATACGCATAGGAACGCGCGGCAGCGCGCTCGCGCTCGCGCAGACGGAAATGGTCGCCGCGGAGCTGAAAAAATTTTCTCCGGATATTGAAATAGAGGTCGTAAAAATCACTACAAAGGGTGATAAGATCTTCGACCGACCGCTTGAAGCTATCGGCGGTAAGGGCGTTTTCATTGCCGAGATAGAGCGTGCACTGATCGAGAACGATATAGATATAGCAGTTCACAGCGCAAAGGATCTGCCCGTGGAGCTCGCCGAGGGTACGCATATATCCGCTGTTTTAAGGCGCGGAAATCCATCTGATGTGCTTGTTACGAGAAAGGGCGGCGAGCTCTACGATATAATGACAGTAGGCACGGGCAGTCAGCGCCGCCGCAACGCCTTCGAGGGGCTCTTCGCCGGCAGAGTTTTCAGAGATATCCGCGGAAATGTGGACACCCGCCTGAGAAAGCTTGAAAACGGCGAATACGACGCTATAATACTCGCAGCAGCAGGACTGGAACGCCTCGGTCTGCGCAATGACGAAAGGTTCTCTTTCATGGAGCTCGACCCCGAGGTCTTCATTCCCTCGCCCTGTCAGGGGATCATCGCGGTGCAGTCGAGGATCGGCGACCTCGTTGACCACCTCGGAGCGATAAACCATGCCGATACGTTTCTGTGCTTTCAGACGGAGCGGGAGGTCCTGCGGCTGCTGAACGCAGGCTGCAATACTCCCGTCGGGGCTTATGCCCGACTAAAGGGCGAACGGCTTGTGCTCACAGTCACGCTCGACTCTATATCTCTCAGCACCTGCGAGAGCCCGGACGGCAATTTTGAAAAGCTTGTATGCGAGGCGGTGGGAAATCTATGACAGGGAAGGTTTATCTTATAGGTGCGGGCTGCGGCAGCTACGATCTCATCACACTGCGCGGTTTGAGACTGCTGGAAAAATGCAGCTGCGTCATATATGACGCGCTCATCGACGAACGGCTGCTTGCATATGCCCCTGAAAATGCGGAGCTCATCTGTGTGGGCAAGCGCAGCGGACATCACAGTGCGAAGCAGGAGGACATAAACGCGCTCCTTGTTGAAAAAGCACTCGGCGGAGCGACAGTCGCGCGGCTGAAGGGCGGCGACCCATTCGTATTCGGGCGCGGCGGTGAAGAGATAACGGAGCTGCAAAAGCACGGTATTGCCTACACGATCGTCCCCGGGATAACATCGTCTGTTGCGGCAGCCGAGCTCGCCGGCATACCCGTCACACACAGAAGGGTCAGCCGAAGCTTTCATGTCATAACAGGGCATACCGCAGATGGTGGCGAGAATTTCGCGGGATATTCACGTCTCGGCGGGACGCTTGTTTTTCTCATGGGACTCTCGCACGCTAAAGATATAGCGGACGGACTTCTTAGCGGCGGCATGAATGAACTGACACCTGCGGCGATAGTCTCAAACGGCGGTACTCCGCGCCAAAGTGCAGTACGCACTACGCTCGGAAAGCTTGCGGAGACTGCAGCTGACTGCGAAGCTCCTGCCGTGATAGTCGTCGGTGAGACAGCAGCATTCGACTTTTCTCCGACTTTCAAACTGCCGCTCTCGGGGCGCTCCGTTTCCGTTACAGGCACGAAAAAATTCACGTGCAAGCTTGCGGCGCTCCTTGGAGCGGAGGGCGCGGACGTGTATCCCTATGCTTACGTAAAAATATCCCCGCGCGGACATATCCCTTCCCCTTCGGGCTACAGCTGCATTGTGCTCACAAGCGTGAACGGTGCGGAGCTCTTCATTGAACACCTGCGCAGAGAGCGCATTGATGTACGCACTCTCGCTCATCTGCGGTTCGCCGCGGTCGGCAGCGCAACTGCGGCGGCACTTGAAAATGCCGGTATCTATGCGGATATCGTTCCCGAGATATTCACGGTCGCGCAGCTTGGAAAAACCATTGCCGCGAATATCAGGAACGATGAGAAAGTGCTGATACTGCGCGCGGAGAACGGCTCCCCCGAGCTTACGGATATACTCTCGCGAAACGGGGTAAGCTTTGATGATGTGAAAATATACGATACCGTTGCTGAGAGCAAGGCTATGCCCGAGTCCGTTGATACCGACTACATCATTTTCGGAAGTTCGTTCGGTGTGAGGAGCTTTTTTGAAAGCTCAGCGCTCAGCCCGGATACTACCGTTGCCTGCATCGGGACTAAGACCGCTGAAACTGCCGAAAAATACACAAATAACAGGATACTGACTGCCTATGTGTACACGGCGCAGGGCGTGGTCACAGCTATAAAGGAGGATATTCTGAAATGAGAAGATTCAGACGGCTCCGCGCGAGCGAGGAGCTGCGCAGCCTTGTCTGCGAGACCCGCATAAGCAAAAAAGAGCTGATCTACCCCATATTCGTTGCGGAGGGCGAGAACATAAAGTCCCCCGTTGATTCAATGCCCGAGGTTTATCAGTACTCCCTCGACAGGCTCGGCGAGGTGCTCGATAAAATTGCGGAAAGCGGCATTTCGGGGCTGCTGATATTCGGTATTCCCTCACATAAGGACGAGCTCGCGACCGAGGCTTACAACGATAACGGCATAACCCAGTGCGCTATACGGCTTATCAAGGAGAATTATCCGAGGCTGCTCGTTATCGCGGATGTGTGCCTTTGCGAGTACACCTCCCACGGTCACTGCGGAGTCGTTCACGGAAGCGAGATATGCAACGACGAGACCCTGCCCCTCCTTGCGAGAATGGCGGTGAGTCTCGCTAAAGCGGGGGCGGACTTCATAGCGCCCTCCGACATGATGGACGGCAGAGTTGTGGCTATACGCGCGGCGCTTGACGAAAACGGCTTCGCGAATACTCCGATAATGTCATACAGTGCGAAGTTCGCATCGGGATATTATTCGCCGTTTCGCGATGCAGCGCAGTCCGCACCGTGCTTCGGTGACAGGCGCTCTTACCAGATGAGCTGCACCAACGGGCGCGAAGCTCTGCGCGAGATAGCTGACGACATCGACGAGGGTGCGGACATCGTAATGGTAAAACCCGCACTCGCGTATCTTGATATAGTCCGCGCCGCCCGCGACCGCTTCGACGTGCCGATAGCAGCATACAACGTCAGCGGAGAGTATTCAATGGTAAAGGCTGCGGCGGCAAACGGCTGGATAGACGAAAAACGCATAGTTATGGAAAATCTTACCGCTATAAAGCGCGCAGGGGCGGACATCATCATCACCTATCACGCGCTCGACGCGGCAAAATGGCTGGAGGAAATATGAATATTTCAAACTCTGAAAGGCTTTACGAAAAGGCTCTCGGCTTCATGCCGGGAGGGGTGAACAGCCCTGTCCGCGCATTCCGAAGCGTGGGACGGACTCCGCTGTTCATTGACCGAGCATACGGCGACCGCATCATCGATGCGGACGGCAACGAGTTCATTGATTATGTGTGCTCATGGGGACCCGATATCCTCGGCCACGCTTATCCGACTATCATCAGCGCAGTGCAAAAGCAATGTGAAAGCGGACTGACCTTCGGCGCTTGCCACGAGGGAGAGATACATCTTGCGAAAAAGATACGCAGTCACTTTCCGTCAATGGAAATGCTGCGGCTCGTCAGCTCGGGTACAGAGGCTGTGATGAGCGCGGTGCGCGCCGCAAGAGGCTTTACAGGGCGCGACAGGATAGTGAAGTTCGAGGGCTGCTATCACGGTCACTCAGACGGACTGCTCGTCAAGGGCGGCTCGGGTCTGCTCACCAATGCTATCCCCGACAGCGCGGGAGTACCGCGCGGATATACGGAAAATACGCTCCTTGCAAAATACAACGACCTTTCCTCTGTAGAGCAGCTTTTTGAGCGCTTCGGCGGCGACATAGCCTGCGTTATAGTAGAGCCATGTGCAGCAAATATGGGAGTAGTCCCACCTGCTGAGAGATTTTTGCAGGGACTGCGTGATATCACTGCAAGACACGGCAGCCTGCTCATTTTCGACGAAGTGATAACGGGCTTCCGCCTGAGTATCGGCGGTGCTCAGCAGTACTACGGGATAACTCCCGATCTGACAGCTCTTGGAAAGATAGTCGGCGGAGGAATGCCACTTGCGGCATATGGCGGACGGCATGATATAATGGAGTGCGTAGCTCCTCTCGGCTCGGTCTATCAGGCGGGAACTCTCTCGGGGAATCCCATAGCCGTAGCTGCGGGGCTCGCGGCGATAAGCGAGCTCGAACATCGTCCTGAGATATATGCGGAGCTTGATAAAAAGACTTTTCAGATGGAGTCTGCCGCGCGTTCGGCAGGTCTGAACGTGAATCGCTGCGGCTCGCTGATGACAGTGTTTTTCACGGATAAAAAGGTCATGAATTACGACTCGGCTGTATGCTCTGATACGCAGAAATACGCCGATTATTTCAACTATCTGATTGAGAACGGCATATACACCGCACCCTCGCAGTTCGAGGCGATGTTCGTCTCGGCAGCGCATTCCGACGAGGACATTGCAGCGACGTGCGACATTATAAGAGGATATAAATGATATGCGGAGTTTAAGTCCCACACCCTGACAGTGGCACAGTCTCTGAACTCTGCAAGATGGACGAGCGTCTATTTGCAGGGCGTCGGGGAATTGAATTCATAATAGACGACAAAATGGCGCACAATTGTGCGCCATTAAAAATATCATTTTCCTATTTTTTCGACCTTCATCAAATTTGTAGTTCCGGAGACTCCGAGAGGAACTCCTGCAGTTATGGCGACGAGGTCTCCGTCCTGAACAAGCCTGTGAGACTCGGCAGCCTCAACAGCTGCGGAGAAAAGCTCATCGGTAGAGGTCTTTTCGTCGATAATGAACGGGATAACGCCCCAGCTCATGTTCATCTGCCGGCATACTACCTCGCTCATAGTACAGCTTATTATCGGGCACCCCGGGCGGTACTTTGAGATGAGGCGCGCAGTCTGTCCGCCGAGCGAAACGGTGATTATTGCGCGTGCGTTGAGGTCGTGTGCAGTAGTTACCGTTGCATGAGCGATAGCTTCTGCAATATTTCCTCCGGGCTCGGAGCGCCTTTCAGCAAACTCTGCTTTATAGTCGATGTTGTTTTCGGTCGTTTCGGCGATGAGAGCCATTGTCTTTACCGCATCGACGGGGAAAGCTCCGGCAGCGGTCTCTCCCGAGAGCATGATAGCGCTCGTACCGTCGTAGATAGCGTTTGCCACGTCGGTTATCTCTGCACGGGTAGGACGGGGATTCGTTATCATTGATTCCAGCATTTGCGTTGCAGTGATCACCTGTTTTCCGGCATTGTAGCCCTTGTGGATAAGCTCCTTCTGTATAGCTGGGATCTGCTCGAACGGTATCTCAACGCCCATATCACCGCGCGCCACCATTATACCGTCGGCAGCTTCAAGGATCTCATCGATATTGCTGACGCCGTCGGTGTTTTCGATCTTGGCAATAATCCGAACGTCGAACCAGCCGAGGCTCTGAGTGAATTTCCGAAGATAATTTATATCGGCGGCAGAGCGTACAAAGCTTGCGGCGATGAAGTCGAATCCCATTTTGGCACCGAATTCGAGGTCGTCCATATCCCTTTCGCTGAGATAGGGCATTGAGAGCTGAACTCCCGGTACGTTTATGCCCTTATTATTTGAAAGTATTCCTCCGTGAATGACGCGGCATATTATCTGCGGTCCCGCGACCTTTTCGGCAAGCAGTTCGATAACACCGTCGTTTATAAGTATCCTTGTACCGGCACTGACATCACGGGTAAGCTTCTTGAAGCTGACGCAGCCTATTTTGTTGTTGCAGAGGCATTCCTCGGTGGTAAGGGTATAGGTGTCGCCGTCAAATATCTCGACGGGCTGGTCGTTCTCAAATTTGCCGAGGCGTATCTCGGGTCCTTTTGTGTCGAGAAGAGTGGCAATGGGAAGGTCGAGCTCTTTTCTGAGCTTTTCGATGACCTTGAGTCTTTTTTCATGGGTTTCATAGTCGCCGTGTGAAAAGTTGAAGCGTGCAACGTTCATACCAGCGAGCATGAGCTCGCGCATAGTATTTTCATCATCGGTCGCAGGACCGATAGTGCAGACGATCTTGGTTTTTCTCATAGATAAAACTCCTGTAATTTTATAATTAATGTGTTTATATCAATTTGTGCGGCAAATGCTCATTGAGCAAAAAACACAGGCTATTCAAGCTGTTCTGTTATCAGTCTGCGCAGCAGAGACAGATCAAACGAATTAACAGATCCGGTTTCGTTGAGATCTGCCGCCTGAGGGTCAGTCAGCTCTCCCGAACCGAGAATATATTTTTGCAGCATTACAACATCAGCAACGCTGACCTCTCCGTCCGAATTGACATCACCTCTGAGGGGAGTGACCAGCGGCAGCCATATATCGTGCAGGCCCTGCATCCTTCGCTCGGTAAAATCGCGGATAAACTCAACGCATTCTGTGTAATTGTTACCGTTTACGGGGCCGAGCGGTTTATAGGGTCTGCCGCCGTACATATGCCACCTTGCGTTATTCATCTCGGCGGACTGGCGCATAGCCTCGGACATACGGGTTATAAGAGCTCCGTCTTCCTGAGAGGTATCGGTAAGCTCGCGCAGGTAAGGTTCAAAGCTTTCAAAATAGATTTGTGCCGCGCGCTTGCGGAAGTCGTCCTGCTTATAGAGCTTGCCTACCCAGTTTATGCCGTATGTCGGACGATTGCTTCCGGAAGAATCGGTCAGATCGGTATCATATCCGTCGATAGGAAAGCATGCTGCAAATATATTGTTTGGATTGTAGGAAAATCCGATATCTCCGTCGGAGTTACTTCTGCTTGTGATGAAATTACAGTAAGCAAGGTCAAAATCCCATGCCGGGCCGAAATGCAGCTTGCCGTCGCCTTTTAGATCTGACTCCTTATATAAATAGAAGCTTGTATTGGTGCCGTCGGGATTCATAGATATTTCCTGTATCAGGTATGCGATTATAAGTGAATCGGCATCTATGTATTCGCCGTAATGCTTTCCCTTGCCGTTATATCCCGTATCGGAATATATTGCATCCTCGAGATCCTGCACGAAGCTGCGGATATATTCCACCTGAGCCTTTGAAGCATATTCCGGGCTGTCTATCTGTATCGCCTGTCCGCGCGATGTGACAAATCCGCTTGAAGCCTTTCCGCCGTAGCGGTTCCACAGCTGGAATTGCAGCAGATATCCTCCTGTGATATCATCGGGATCGTTGGGGATATCATAATATTTATAGCTGTTTTCCATATATTCTGTCAGCGAGGAAGCACCTGAGACGCAGTGATCATAATCATCAAGATCATTCTCGTTAAGATCCTCTGTCTCTTCCTCGAGATCAGTGATATTCACGCGGTTTTTCTGTACCTGTACACGCTCACTGAGCTGGTATGTACCCCGATATGATCCGTCTGCGTAAAGATCCACAAAGGTGTAATCCATCACATATTCCATGCCGGCGGTACGAGCCATTTCGGTCGTTACTGCATTTCTCAGCATTGAGTGATCAAGATAATTTCCGAGGAGGGCCCATTTTTTAGCCTTGCCCATGCCGTATAGGTTTGCTTTGGAGGGGAGCTTTATATTATAGGGCTTTTTTTGGCTGTAGTCCCATGATGAATTGCCATGTGAGGTGATCTTTTCAAGCTCGCCGCTGTACTGGACAGTGCCGTCCGCAGAGAGCATGAGCGTATTGCCCGTTTCTACAAGGTTCCTGTTTGCATCGAGCGCGTCAAGTCCGCCGTGCTCTGTGTTGATGTATATGCAGCCGAGTTCTGACTGCATTACTTTTAGTTTTCCGCAGTCGGTATTGCCGGCGGTCACGTCGAATTCGTCGGCTTGTGAAAGCAGATCCGTAACGCTGCCGGACTTTATTTTTGTACCGTTCAGATACAGGTCTGAGCCGTCTGCATCATATGTTATTGTCAGAGCGCTTCTGTCAGCGGTCGCAGGCAGAAAGATATAATGGCAGTCATCCCATTCGCTGTACCACCAGTCGGTGTAGTCCATATCGGTAGGCACCTGCGGGGAAAGGCCGCTTACACGCAGTGAGGATACAGGGGTATCGGAATACAGGAGTTCTGTTTCGTCATCATCTGCAGCGATATTTGCTGACGGGAAAATACCTGTCCCGACGAAGCATACACATAATATAAATACAAGCAATACTGTGATCGTCTTGTAAAGCTTTTTACGAATCATAAAAACTCCTTGACATGCATTTGGGATCGAGAAAAAGGCAATGTCCGCCTGCCGGCGGACATACCGGAGATCAGTCACAGGCTGAAAATGCCTGTTCAAGATCGGCGATTATATCATCAATGTTTTCAAGTCCCACGGATAGTCTTATCATGCCGCCGTTTATGCCTGCTGCAGCGAGCTGTTCGTCAGTCAGCTGGCGGTGAGTTGCACTTGCGGGGTGGAGAACGCAGGTGCGGATATCGGCAACGTGTACCTCGTTGGAGGCAAGCTTGAGCGAATCCATGAATTTAACTGCTGTATTTCTGCCGCCCTTTATTACGAACGAGATGACGCCGCTCGTGCCGAGAGGCATATACTTCATGGCAAGCTCGTGATACTTATTGCTTGCAAGTCCCGGATAGTTTACGGATTCTACCTTATCATTGGCTTCAAGGTATTCGGCGACTGTCTGGGCGTTCTGACAGTAGCGCTCCATGCGGACTGCAAGGGTCTCAAGTCCGAGGTTCAGGTAAAATGCAGATTGTGCTGAAGGATAGCAGCCAAAGTCGCGCATGAGCTGCATTCTTGCCTTAACGATGTAGGCTGCTTTTCCGTAGGTCTGGGTATAGATTATACCGTGATAGCTCTCGTCGGGCTGGGTGAACTCGGGGAATTTTCCGTTTGTCCAGTCGAAGGTCCCTGCGTCTACGATGACGCCTCCGCCCTGCACCGCGTGCCCGTCCATATACTTAGTAGTGGAATGGATAACGATATCGGCGCCGTATTCAAACGGACGGCAGAGGATAGGCGTAGGGAATGTGTTGTCTATTATGAGAGGAACATTATTTGCGTGCGCGACCTTTGCAAATTTCTCTATGTCGAAAACAGTGAGTGCGGGATTAGCGAGAGTTTCACCGAATACAGCTTTGGTATTGGGCTTGAAGGCAGCATTTATTTCCTCTTCTGTTGCATCGGGATCCACGAAAATACACTCGATCCCGAGTTTTTTCATAGTGTATGCAAAGAGATTGATAGTACCTCCGTATATTGTGGCTGCGGAAATGAAGCTGTCGCCGGCCTGAAGGATATTGAGCAGCGAGAGCAGCGAAGCCGCCTGTCCGCTTGAGGTACACATAGCAGCGATACCACCCTCGAGAGCAGCGATCTTTTCCTCAACTGCCATAACGGTAGGATTTTCAAAGCGTGAGTATATAAGGCTTTTGGTGGGATCATCGAATACTGCGGCAACATCGTCTGTCGAATCATAGACGTAGGTGGTGCTCTGGACTATCGGGACTACTCTTGGTTCTGTGTTTTTTGGCGTATAGCCTGCGTGCAGGCACTGGGTTTCGATCTTCATTTGTTATTCCTCCGTTAAAAATTTATAGCATTATTGATCTGTTGAATATCAAAGTTTTTTGAGCTTTGCGTAATTTGCCATTATTTTTTTAGTGCCGACCTTTTCAAAAGCGATCTCGAGCATTGCGTCGTTTGCCATAGGCTTGACAGAGACTATAGTGCCTTCGCCGAAAATATTGTGCGCGACGCGCTCGCCCGCGGCATAGCTCTCAGCTTCTTTAACTGAAACCGAACGGCTTTTGTTTCTTGCAAGCTGCTGCTGCAGCGACGTGGAGTGTACTTCGGTGACCGATCTGTCATTTTCGGCGAGTTTGCTTTTCATAGCAGCGGCATTATCGTGTTTTTCTATGAGCGAAGAGTCTATCTCGCGCATGAAGCGGGAGGTGACGTTCCGCTGAGTCTGACCGAACAGCATACGCTGGCTGGCATTGGTAAGGTATAAGCGCTCCTTGGCACGGGTTATCGCAACGTAAGCGAGGCGGCGCTCCTCCTCCATATCTGCCTCACTGTCGAATGACCGTGAGCTCGGGAAGATACCGTCATCCATGCCTATAACGAATATATTCCTGTATTCAAGACCTTTGGCGGAGTGTACCGTCATGAGAGTGACCTTATCATCGCTGCCGTCGTCGCGGTCAGCTTCCGTATACAGAGCGACCTCCTCAAGAAATCCGCCGAGAGTCGGCTCGTCTGTCTCGTTCATATACTGTGCCATGGAGGAGCGCAGCTCATTGACGTTTTCTATCTTGGTCTCGCCGTTTTCGAGCGTTTTCAGGTAGTCGAGGTAGCCCGTCTTGTCAAGCAGCACGTCGAGGAACTCGTCAAGCGGCAGCTCGTCTGCCTTTTCTGTCAGGTATTCAAACATTGCATAGGCGTTTTTCAGCGCGGTGACTTTTTTTGAAAGTGGGGCGTATTCCTCGCACGTTCTCAGTACTTCAAAAGGCGATATCCTGAGGTCGCGGCTGATATCGTCTATCAGAGCTATGGTAGAATCGCCTATCCCGCGTTTGGGCTCGTTGATTATTCTGCGGAATCGCAGCGTATCATTATGATTGTTTATAAAGCTCAGGTATGAGGTTACGTCCTTTATCTCTTTGCGGTCGTAAAAGCGCATTCCGCCGTATACCCTGTATGGGATACCGCATTTTACGAAGATCCGCTCTATGGAATTTGACTGGGCGTTCATTCTGTAAAGCACAGCGTTTTCGGAATAGCTTCCCGTTTCCTTGTATGAGGAGAGGATAGTATCAGCGACGAATTTCGCCTCATCGTCCTGATCTACAGCCTTGTACCAATAGACCTTTTCACCCTTTTTACCCGAAGTCCACAGCTTTTTTTCCTTGCGTCCGACATTGTTGCTGATAACGGAGTTAGCGGCATCGAGGATAGTCTGTGTGGAACGGTAATTCTGCTCGAGCCTTATGACCTTGGCTCCGCCGAACTGAGCCTCGAATCCGAGGATATTCTCAATATTAGCGCCGCGGAACTTATATATGCTCTGGTCGTCGTCGCCGACTACGCAGAGGTTGGAGTGTCCGCCCGAAAGCAGTGAAACAAGTCTGAACTGGACGTGGTTGGTGTCCTGATACTCGTCTACCATTATGTATTTGTAACGATTGCGGTATTTTTCGAGAACATCGGGGAACTGCTCAAAAAGCTCGGCGGTCACAGCGAGTATATCATCGAAATCGAGCGCGTTTGCAGTGCGCATACGCTCCTGATAGAGAGCGTAGAGCTTGGCTATCGCTTTTTTGCGGTAATCCTGACCTGCGTCAGCGCGCATCTGAGCGGGGGTTATCATCTGATCCTTCGCGAAGCTTATCTCACTGAGGACAGCACGCGGAGCAAACTGCTTTTCCGAAATATCTATTTCTGCCATGACGGATTTTATCATGCGCTGGCTGTCGTCGGAGTCATATATGGTAAAGTCTCTGCCGTAGCCCATTGCTTCTATCTCACTGCGAAGTATTCTCACGCAGGCGGAGTGGAAGGTAGATGCGTTTATGTTGAGAGCCTCCTCACCGAGCATTGCTGAAAGGCGCTCGCGAAGCTCGCCGGCAGCCTTGTTTGTGAAGGTTATGGCAAGTATATTCCACGGTTTTACGGGATCAACAGCGGTAATGTCGCGCAGGGTATCGAAGTCGTCGGTTTTTCCGTCGGCATAATCGCGCAGGAATTCCGCATCGGCGTCGCTTCCGGAGCGCGTTTCATCGAAATAAGCGTTTCCGAAATTGATGAGGTTAGCTATACGATTTACAATCACGGTCGTTTTTCCGCTTCCTGCACCTGCGAGAACGAGCAGGGGGCCGTTCACAGTGAAAACCGCTTCCTGCTGCATTTCATTCATGCGGCTGAAATATTTTCTGAGTGCAGCCTGCTTTGCTGAATTGAAAGAATTTTTGTCCATAAAAAGTCTCCATGCGTAAAGTTTAAAAAGCTGATATTTATACTGAAAGTAAAAATGTTTTGTGTTTTTTATGTGAGTTGAATGCTGTAAGTATATTATATCACATTATAAAAAAGAAAGCAACAGCCAGCATAAAATTTATTGGCTAACAGCTCTTAGGCATCATGTCTCACGCCGGCTGCATTAAATGATGAAAAACTCAAGTGCACGGTCTTGGGCGATTGCGGTTTATCCGCGGCTGTTATACGGACATGACACGGTATGGCGGGCCTGATCCTAAGGAAAAATAATGTACGCTTTAAGACTGTTTTAAGAAATGCGGTATACAATATAAACTGGTGAGGAGTAATCGCAGCCCTCGCACGCAAAGGAGATGATTCTTATGATAAGCATGAAAAAAGCTGTGGCAATGTTTGCTGCTGTGATAACTGTGATATTCCCTATGAACTCATGCAGCAGCAAGAAGAGCAGCAGTGATACAGCTAAGGCAGAAAATGAGCTTACAGTTACATTTTTCGATGTTGACAAAGCGGACAGCATTCTTCTTAGGACAGATAACAGCACGGTCATCATTGACTGCGGCGAAAAGGGCGACGGCAAGGAGATAGTGAGTACCCTCGGTGAACAGGGCGTGGATACTGTAGATTACCTGATAATCACCCATTACGATAAAGACCATGTAGGAGGCGCGGCAAAGGTCATAAAGGATCTTGACGTTAAGAACGTTTTTGCGCCTGCATATGTTGAAGAGAGCGATGAGGTAGCAAAATATGAGAAAGCGCTTGCCGAAAAGGGGATCGAGCCTACTTTGCTGACGAGCGATGTTTCGTTTGAGCTTGATGGGATATCATATACTATAAACGCTCCTGAAAAGGATTATTACGGCGAAGATGATGATAACGATTTCTCGCTCGTTACCAAGGTAGTCCACGGCGGAAATACCCTGCTTTTTGCAGGCGACGCTATGGAACAGCGCCTTGAGGAAATAATGGATATCGGAACGTGTACCTTGCTCAAGCTCCCGTATCATGGCAGGGAACTGGCAAATCTTGAAGAGTTCCTTAACGCTGTTCAGCCGAAATGCGTGGTAGTATGTACTTCAAATAGCGAATTTGATTCTGATGTACAGAATCTCCTGCTCGAAAAGAATATTCCTACGTATTCGACCTGCTTCAACGGAAAAATTACCGCATCAAGCGATGGTGCTCAGATAACTATGACTACAGAAAAAGGAATATGAGAGCTTCCTTCCGCGGAAAGTATTCGCGGAAGGACTTTTTTTCTTTTCACTTTACAATTAAAGCAAAATGTGATAGAATAAAATATAATGCGAATCAATTTTAAGAAGGGGAGATAAAATGGCGGATATTATGGGCCCAGATCCTTACAGACAGCAGGTCGCGGCACTCAGCAATGAGGTCTATCGCCTGACAAAGCAGCTCGGTGAAATGGAGCAAAGGCAGCTTGAAGCTGCGGTTCCCGAAAACGGTGATCCTTTTGATAACCCGACCGAATATCACGATTACAATGATGATTATTCAAAGATACTTCCGTGGATAAAAATGCCCGGCTATGATGTACCTTTAGAGCCCGCAAGAGTGGAACGCAGAGGCTTAAAACGCTCATATAATATCGGAGGCTGGTGTGTGTTCTTTCACTTTATAGGCGCTAATATAGCTGCGTTTCTTTTGATGGCTCTTATAACTTTTATACTTTCAGCCGTGAGCGGAGGTGCAAGCGACGATGTCATAAACTCATACATGAACGGTTCGTCGATACTTGCGGGCATAAATATGATAATATACATTGCTGCGAATGTCGGATTTGCTGCGCTCGGCTTCAGGTGGTCAAGGACTGATCACCGTTCGATAATACGCCCTCACGGGTACAATTTTGCGTATGCCGTTCAGTATTGCCTGATAGCGGTGTTCATATGGTTTGCTACGACATATCTTTCTCTGGGGATCGAGAATATTTTCGATAAATTCGGATATTCGATAATCGTTTCGGATTCTGATGATATCGGCGTTACAGGTATCGGCTATGCAGTGATGACGGTGTATACCTGCATTATAGCTCCCATAACCGAGGAGCTGTTCTACCGCGGAATGCTGCTTAAAGTGCTGTCAAAGGCAAATCAGAGGTTTGCGATATTTGCAACGGCTGTATTTTTCGGACTGGCTCACGGAAACATACCTCAGTTCGATCTGGCATTTTTCCTTGGTATATTTCTGGCGCATATCACTATCAAGCATGATTCGGTAGTGCCTTCGATGATAGTGCATATATTTGTTAATACCTTCGTTACGCTGCTCTCTCTTACCGACGGCAACGATAATGCCGAAGCTGCGGCAACTATGCTGCTGCTTGCAGGAGCTGTAGTCGGACTTTGCCTGCTGCTGATGTTCCGCAAGCGCGACAGACTTCCCGCAACAACTCCCAAGCAGAGCCGCCGCGGATTTGCTATAGCAAAGACTTCCGTGCCGATAGTACTCTCGTTCTGCCTTGAGGTCGTATATATACTGCTCCTCATTTTTATGAAGTGACAATATATCAGAGGGCGGATGATATCCGCTCCTGCTAATGCTTGGCATATACAGCTCAAAAACTAACACCTGAAATTTACCGCTTCTGAAAGGAGCTTTAACATGGATATAAAGGACACAGTTTTCAGACTCTCCGAGGCGTATGGCGCTTCGGGCAGCGAATCTCCGGCAGCACAGCTCGCTCTTGAAATGCTCAGAGAATACTGCCCCGACGCACAGATAATTAACGGAAATATTATCGGCAGTTTCGGCACGGAGGACAGCTCCCTGCCTCTGCTCCTCATTGACGCGCACATCGACCAGATAGGCATGATAGTCAACTATATAACCGACGACGGCTTCATAAAGTTCTCCGCGCTCGGCGGACTCGACCGCCGTCTGCTCCCCGCACAGCCTGTTATCGTTCACGGAAAGCGTGATATCTGCGGAGTTATATGCTCAGTTCCTCCTCATCTCACGAGCGGAGCGGCGGAGGTGCTGCAATTTGACGAGACCGCGATAGACACGGGGATGACAAAGGAGGAGCTCTCCGAGATAGTGCAGCTCGGCGACACGATAACCTTTGACGTTAAGTGTTGTGAACTCGTCGGCAGCAGAGTCGCCGGCGGTGCATTTGACGACCGCTGCGGCATAGCCTCGATACTCTATGCGCTGGAGCTCCTGAAAGACAAGGAGCTGAAGTACCGCGTAAAAGTGGTGTTTTCGTCTCAGGAGGAGCTTGGCGAGCGCGGCGCAAAGATAGCTGCGGCGCGTATCTGCCCTGATGTGGCTCTTGCGGTAGACGTGAGCTTCGCTTATGCACTCGGCGAGGACGAGCTCAAGTGCGGAAAGCTCGGCAAGGGACCAATGATAGGCATCGCCCCCTCGCTTTCGCGCGAGATATCCAACGGACTTATTGAGACCGCCAAAGCCGAGGATATCCCCTGCCAGACTGAGGTCATGAACGGTTCGACGGGCACCAATGCTGATCAGTATTCAGTAGGCGGAACAGGTGCGAAGGCGTGTACGGTCTCGATACCGCTTCGCAATATGCACACTCCCGCCGAGGTCATCGACCTTACTGACGTGGAGCTGACAGGGCAGCTCATTGCCGCATTTATCGGGAGGAGAGAATGACTATGAAGGAGCTTTTAAAGGAGCTTTGCCTCATTGACGGCGTTTCGGGTGACGAGACCGCAGTCCGCGAGGCAATAACCGAAAAGATAAAGAATGTCTGCGACGAATATTATACAGACAAGCTTGGCAGCCTCATCTGCTTCAAAAAGGGCAGAAAGACTCCCGCGCATAAGCTCATGATATGCGCTCATATGGACGAGGTCGGCTTTATCGTCACCTCTGTCCGCAGTGACGGTACGCTCACCTTTGATACAGTCGGCGGAGTTGATGCCTCTGTGGTCATAGGTCGGCAGGTGAGAGTCGGCAAGACGAGGATAAACGGCGTTATCGGCTCTACTGCGATACACAATCTCTCAAAGGAGCAGCGTGAAAAAGCGCCTAAGATAAAGGAACTCTACATTGACATCGGTGCGGACAGCAAGGAAGAAGCTGAAAAGCATGTTTCGACCGGAGACTGTGTTTACTTCGCCTCGGAGTTCGTACAGCTCGGCGAGCGCAGAGTGCGATCAAAGGCGATAGACGACCGTGCAGGCTGCGCTATGATGATACGCCTCATGCACGAGGAGCTCGAATACGATACATACTTCGTTTTCAACGTTCAGGAGGAGATAGGTCTGCGGGGCTCGCGCGTTTCGGCGACGGCTCTTGCACCTGACTTTGCAATAGTTCTTGAAGCCACGACCGCTGCCGACATCGACGGCGCTGAGGGCGGAAAAAGAGTCTGCTCTCTCGGCGGAGGTCCCGTAGTCTCTTTCATGGACAGGAGCACTGTATATGACAAGGAGCTTTACCGCCTTGCGTTCGATATCGCGGCGCAGGGGGGCGTTCCCTGCCAGACCAAGACCATGATAGCAGGCGGCAACGACGCGGGTGCTATCCACATAAGCGGAACGGGAGTGCGCACTATCGCCGTTTCTGTGCCGTGCAGATATCTGCATTCGCCGTCGAGCGTCATTCAGACGAGCGACCTTGACGATTCCTACACACTTGTGAAAAAACTCGCACAAAGGATATGTGAGCTATGATAAAACTTATCGAACACGAGCACGAGCTCGATCGTAAGCTTCTTATGAAAACGCTTTCGGGCAAGAAAATGCTCTCATATATGAGAGCATACGGACCCAATTACGAGTTCTGCCGCTTCTACAAAATAACCGATGAAACCGGCGAGGGATATATGTTCATCATAAACTCCACACTGATAATCTGCGGGGACGGCAGTCTCAGGGCGAGCGAGGAGATAAACCTGTTCGTGAGCATGAATGTACCGTTCCGTATTGAGGGTGACCAGAGCATATTAGAGGGGATAAAGCTCACCGAGCGCTATCAGGTTCTCAACCGCACTATATTCGAGCTGATACCCGACGACGCTCCGCTCGAAGCCATTGAGGAGCATGTTGAGTTCAACCCCAAGCTTACGGACGTTTACGCGATACTTAGCGAGGGATTCCCGAATATTGCGGATTTTTCGCTATGGTATACCGACACCTCTCATCGCTGCCGCCACGGGATAAGCAGAGTTTTCACATACAGAAACTCTACTACTGCGTCCGCAGTCTTTGACATCGGCAGCACCGTTCTTATCGGGCAGGTCGCAACGACTGTTGCTGCCCGCGGACGCGGCTATGCAAGAGAATTTCTGCGCTGGCTCGCTAAGTTCTTCAACGGACTCGGCAAGCGTGCGTATCTGCTTGCGCTCGACGTGCGCGTGAGCTTTTACGAGGAGATAGGCTTTGAGGTCGTGGGACGAGAGATAGTCCTTGAGCGTATCGACGTCGAAAAGGACAGTATTGCAAAGGGTATGCTCGAAGAAGTATGAGGGGAGTCTCCGACGTATCCAAAATGGCAATTCTGTTTCTGCCCCTGCAAAGGGAAGTGTATCCCTTTGGGATCCCATTCATAATATAAATTATTTTAAGGTGTAAAAATGAATAAAAAAATAAATGAGATATACGGTTTTGATGAGAAGCTATTAGAGCTTGCAGAGCAGGCGGAGAGAAGCTGTGCGGAGACGTTTGCAAGGATAGATTCCGTTGCGGAATACTGCGGCGCAAAGGTGCTCAAAGCGTTTGCTGACAACAGAGTCAGCGAGCCGTGCTTTTACGGCTCGACAGGCTACGGTTACGGCGATATCGGAAGAGAGACTATCGACAAAGTGTTCGCTCAGGCGCTCGGTACGGAGGACGCGCTGGTGCGTTTCAACTTCGTTTCGGGTACTCACGCGCTGTCTGTAGCACTGTTCGGAGTACTGCGCACGGGCGACAAAATGGTGTCGATAACGGGGAAGCCCTACGACACGCTTGAGGAAGTCATCGGTATTTCGGGGCAAAAAGGGAACGGCTCTCTTGCCGACTACGGCGTTGAGTACGGACAGGTCGATCTTCTGCCCGACGGTTATCCCGATCTTGAGGGCATAACGGAGACTGTCAGAGATGCGAAAATTGCCTATATACAGCGCTCTCGCGGGTATTCTCTGCGCCGCGCATTTACGGTCGCGGACATTGAAAAAATGGTGAAAGCCGCTAAAAAGGGCAATCCCGACATTATTATAATGGTGGACAACTGCTACGGCGAGTTCGTCGAGGAGCGCGAGCCCTCCGCCGTTGGAGCAGACATTATGATAGGCTCGCTCATCAAGAATGCGGGAGGCGGTATTTCTCGCACGGGCGGATATATCGCAGGCAGAGCCGACCTTGTGGAGCTTTGCTCATACCGACTGACATGCGTGGGCATGGGCAAGGAGGTAGGCTGCACCCTCGGTATGAACCGCGAGATGCTGCTCGGACTTTTCTTTGCACCCGACGTTGTTGCAAGTGCGATAAAGACCTCCGCATTTGCGAGCGAACTTTTCACGCAGCTCGGCTACGAGTGCTCTCCCCGAAAGGACGACCCTCGAGGCGATATAATCACAGCGGTGAAGCTCGGCAGTGCGGAGAAGATGTGCGCGTTCTGCCGGGGAATACAGAAGGGCGCCCCCGTAGATTCGTTCGTGACTCCCGAGCCGTGGGATATGCCGGGGTACTCCGATCAGGTCATCATGGCGGCAGGCGCATTCACAAACGGAGCTTCGATAGAGCTCTCTGCGGACGGACCTCTGCGCGAGCCGTATGCTGTCTGGATGCAGGGCGGTATCACCTACACGAGCGGCAAGCTTGGCGTAATGCTTGCCGCGCAGGAGATGCTGGGTTGAATTATTTTTGGCGGACAATTGTCCGCCTTTTTGTGTGACTCTCTCCGCCCTCTGCTTGCGATGTTACTTCACTTAGAAGCGTAAGTAATTTTACTCTTTTAGTGAGATTTGAATTAATTTCCGCAAGCGATAGCAAACTATGGATTTGCAGGAAATGAGCGAGCTTGCGAGCGACAACGCGGCATTGGATTCAAAAGGGACATATGTCCCTTTTGCAGGGGTTCGGGGCAGAGTCCCCGATATAAAAATATAAGACCGTAAAAACTGTGGAAATCCCACAGTTTTTACGGTCTTTTTTTGTGCACTCATACAAAGATGAAAATTATTTTTTCAATATTCAATGGTTTTGCGTTTAATCATACCCTTTTTCTGCCCCCTTATGAACGGTGATACCGCTCGGAAGGAGGTCATTTTATTGCAGGACAATAAATCAAAACAGGAGGCATTCTGCTGTTGGTATGCAATGCTTGGTAACGCCGCCGAAGCTGCTGAAAGGGCAGGTTTTGACAGGGAAAGCGCTCTTATCGAGGGGCTGAGATGCCTGAAAAGCGTGAAATGCAGGAAGAAGATCGCTGAGCTGAGAGGACTTCTCACAGACAGCGGAAATATCTCTGCAGGTCTAAAGAGACTTGCATTCGGAAGCTGTAAGGACGCGGTATATCTTGTATTTGCTGATGAGCTTCCGCCGCCGCAGGTCATCGAGGGACTTGATCTTTTCAACGTCTCCGAGATAAAGCGCGTCAAGGGCGGAGGCGTTGAGGTCAAGCTGTTCGACAGGCTAAAGGCGCTTGAAAAGCTCTTTGAGCTTGAAACCGCTTTCTCTGACAGAGACAAGGCAGCGAGCCTCATAATGGCGCTTACCGGAGTTGACGAGGAGAGTGACGGCGTTGACGATAACTAAGCTCTCGAAAAAACAAAGGCTCGCAATGAGCTGGTGGAAGTCCGAAAGGGGCAGGAAGCTTGACGCCGTCATCTGCGACGGTGCTGTGAGAAGCGGCAAGACACTTTCAATGTCCCTCGGATTCATGCTGTGGGCGTGCGGAAGCTTCGACGGCGGAGCGTTCGCAATATGCGGAAAGACCATAACCTCTCTGCGCCGCAACGTGATAACGCCGATAATGCCTCTTCTCAAGGACTACGGCTTCATCGTGAGCGAAAAAGTCAGCCGTAACTACATCGACCTGACATTGCTCGGACGGACGAACCGATTTTATCTTTTCGGAGGAAAGGACGAGGGCTCGGCTTCGCTGATACAGGGCATGACACTATCGGGAGTCTTTTTTGACGAGGTAGCATTAATGCCGCGATCTTTTGTGGAGCAGGCTCTGGCGAGATGCTCTGTAGCAGGATCAAAAATGTGGTTCAACTGCAATCCGGATAATCCGTCCCACTGGTTTTACAACGAGTGGATAAAAAAAGCGGAGGAAAAGCGTGCGCTCTATATTCATTTTACAATGGATGATAATCCTTCCCTCACACAGGAGCTGAAAAACCGATACAAGCGGCTATATTCGGGTACCTTTTACGATCGCTTCGTACTCGGGAAATGGACGGCTTCCGAGGGAGTTATTTATCCGATGTTCGATGAAAAGAAGCACGTTTACAGAGGAGATGTAGAGTGTGAACGGTACGTCATATCCTGCGATTATGGCACTGTGAATCCTTCCTCTTTCGGGCTGTGGGGACTCTGCGGCGGAATATGGCACCGCGTGAGGGAGTACTACTACTCCTCGAAACGCACAGGCATATCCCGTACCGATGAAGAGCATTATGCGGCGCTTGTGGAACTTGCAGGCAGCTGCAAGATCTCAAAGGTCATTGTCGATCCCTCGGCTGCGAGCTTTATCGAATGCATACGCCGTCACGGAAGGTTCAGGGTCGTCAAGGCGGATAACGACGTAGTCACGGGCATACGCCATGTAGGCACTGCGCTGAGGCAGGGAAAACTCAGGTTCCATGAATCATGCAGGGATATTCTCAGGGAGTTCCGGTTGTATCGCTGGAGCGACAAATCGGGCACTGACGCTCCCATAAAGGAAAATGACCACGCAATGGACGATATGAGGTATTTTGTAATGGACATGGTCGGACAATGCCCGGACGACTTGATCGTTATGTCGGTGGAGCGATAGCATAAGGGTATCATCGTTCATTATGCTGCACGGTTTCGATCAAAGTATTGTAGATTGTGCGGAGAGTGACATTCCTTTCTGTACAATTATACTATATGAGCCCGCCCCTACAATGCTTATTAATATGACCGTGCCTATCCGAAAGGAGGAAAAATGAAGCTTTTCAAAAAGAAAAAAGTCCCGAAGCCCGAGGTGCAGCTCGTATCGGCTCAGCGCAGCGCCTTGGACATGTCGGCGCTTCCGCAGACGGTCGAACCGTTTGAAAAGGAGCTGTACGACAGGCTGCGTTTTGCAGTTCCGATAATCGACGCGGCGCTGATGAAGATAATCCGCCTGACGGGCGGCTTTCGAGTGATATGCTCGGACGAAGAAATGCAGGCTCAGCTCGACAGCTTTCTTGAAAACGTTCCTGTAGGACTAACCGGGAAATCTATCGGTTGTTTCATTGATAATTTCCTTGACAGTATGCTGACCTACGGCAGCGCTGTAGGAGAGATAGCTGCCGACGAGAACGGTCTGCGGATAGCAGGTCTGTGGAACGGAGATATCTCTGCCATAAAAATAGGAGAGGGGAGCACTCCGTTTTCACGCAGCTATTTTGTCCGCTCGGCAAACGGCGGACGCAAAACCGCCTCTCACCCCGAGCGTATCCTTTATGCCGAGCTTACGGGAGGACATTCGCTCCTGCGCGGTCTGCCGGCACTCAGCCGCATTCTCATGCGTATTTATGAGTGTATCGGTCAGAATTTTGACCGTGCCGGAAATGTTCGTTACGCCGTGACATACAAGCCCGGCGGAGATTCGGGCGATATGATATATACCCGGGACAGAGCTCAGCAGATAGCGAGAGAGTGGGCGGACGGAATGAATTCTGCCAGATACGGTCAGGTAAAGGACTTTGTTGCCGTCGGTGACGTTGACATCAAGGTCATCGGGGCGGAAAATAAGCTATTCGATACTAATGTCCCCGTCCGTCAGCTCATGGAGCAGCTCATCGCAAAGCTCTCAATACCGCCGTTTCTGCTTGGACTCAACTGGAGCAGTACAGAGCGTATGTCATCTCAGCAGGCGGATATCCTGACCTCTGAGCTTGAATATTTCCGCAGGCTCTTAACGCCGGTCATCTGCGAGATAGGCAATGCGTATCTCTGTTCTGTCGGCTCTGAGGCAGTATGCCGCGTTGAATGGGAGAACATCAATTTACAGGACGAATCAGCTCTTGCAGAGGCAAGACTGAAAAATGCACAGGCAAGGGAAATAGAACTTCGCCTTGCCGAAAATGAATAATTATACGGAGGTAAATATGTATAACGAAATAAAACTTGAAAAGGGTCTTTACAATCTCAGCGGAAAGTCATTCACCGCAGCTCTTGAGGAGCTTGACCCCTCCTCGGCTTATTGCGGAACACCCCTTGAAAAGCTCGACGCATTCGAGAGACAGCTCAAGCGTTTCAATATCAAGGTAAGCGGAAGCGAATGTGACTGTGTAGAGAAGTTTTTCACTTCTACAGAAACAGCAGTGCTCTTCCCGGAATTTGTTACAAGATCTATAAGAAAGGGCTTCGACGAGACTATCCTTTCTACAATATGCGCTGCAAAGACAGTAGTAAGCAGCGGACAGTATCTCGGCTGTGTGCTTGACGATTCAGCAGCGTACACGACCTCGGCTCAGGCAGCGACCCTTCCCACGGCTACCGTCAGAGAGAGCGAAACTGCCACAGTACTCGCGAAGTATGGCAGACTTATCAGTGCTTCATATGAGGCTGTGCGCCGCCAGAGACTCGATGTTTTCGGCGTAATGCTCAGAAGCGTGGGCGTTCGTCTTGCCGCAGCCGTTGTCAAGAAGGCTGTAGAAGTGCTTGCTGAGAACGCTGACGAGATCACTACAACAGAGCTTACTTATAACGATCTTGCCGATCTTTACGGAAGCTTTGACTGCTTTGATATGACTACGGTAATCACATCTCCCGAGCTTGCTGCAAAGATAGCTGCGATGGATCAGCTTTCCGACAGTTCTGCCGATGCAGACGGAAGATTTATCCTGCCCTTCGGTTCTGAGCTCATCAAGACATCGGCTGCCGGAGCTGATACGATAATCGGTATCGACCGCGATTATGCTCTTGAATTTATTACAAGCACCGAGCTTGTTATGGAGACGGATAAGCTCATCGACCGCCAGCTCGACCAGATGACTGCTTCCATAACCTGCGGATTCAGGAAGATAACTCCCGACGCAGTAAAGGTCCTTGTAATAACCGATGGCGAAGAGTCGGAAGATGACGAGGAGACAGGCGGCACCGAGTAATGATTTTTCCCGTGATACAGCCCCTGTTGGATACAGGGGCGTATCGCCGTAATGAAAGGAGTTAAAATGGATAAGACCACACTTGAAAAGATAAACCGATTCACCCGCAGAGAAATGACAGAAGATGAGGTATATACTTTTTCCGTTATACTTTGCGACAATGATATCGACCGCGACTGTGAGAGGTTTTCTGATGAAGCTCTTGAGGAGCTCAGCGCGGGCTTTGTAGGCAAAACAGGCATATCAGACCACGACCCAAGCACTGTCAATCAGACTGCTCGTATTTTCGATACCAGCCTCGTAACGGACGAGAACAGAATGACTGCTTACGGAGCTCCTTACTGCTGCCTGAAAGCGGAAGCCTATATGGTAAGGACAGACGACAACAAGGATCTTATCAAGGAGATAGACGGCGGCATAAAAAAGGAGGTAAGCATTTCGTGCAGCGCCGCAAAGCGGACCTGTTCCATATGCGGCGCCGATCTTTCCACAGGCGGTTGTTCTCATGTAAAGGGGAGAAAATACGGCGGAGCTATCTGCCATACCGTCCTTAGCAATATAACCGACGCATATGAATGGAGCTTTGTTGCAGTTCCGGCACAGGTAAACGCAGGCGTTACCAAGCGCTACTGTGAGCAGAGCAAGCTCGGAGCGGCAGCTTCTTCGGACACGATCGCAGCCGATGAGGAGCTCCGCCGCGATATACGCAGGCTCGCTTATTTCTGCGGAGGCAGAGCGGCAGCGGATATTGCTTCCGTTTCCGCAGGCAGTATGAGTACTATGCAGCTGATAGGTCTGAAAAAATCCTTTGAAAATCAGCTTTCAAAAGGCAGGACCGAGCTCCAGCTAAGAACTGAGGACGCATCGGAAGATAACACCTCGGAGTTCTCGATGAAGTAGGAGGGATAACATGAACACAGAAACGGTAACATCTCTTTTCCTGCTGTTTTCGGGCGAAGAATCTGCGCAAGAATATGAACCTGTCATTGCATTGGCGATAAGGCTCACATCTGAAATGCTTCTTCCCGAAGCTGATACGACAGATGTGCGCATAGATTTTCTTGCAGCCGCTATGGCGAATTATCACGTTCAGCAGCTTAAATGCGCACGTGACCGGACGACTGTTACCTTTGCGGGAAAAATGCTCACGGAGCATGACAGCTCTGCACTGAGGTCTGCAGGAAGGCTTCTCAAGGACTATATGCAGCTGTGTGAGGATATCATAAAGCCCAGAGGTTTCATTTTCGCAGGCTTTTCTGACAACGAGGAGGAGATATGAAATGCTGAAGGACATAGTAGACAGCGTTGCAGAGGCTCTTTCCGAAAGCGGCGTAGATGAGGTATACAGCGCTTTTGACGCAATTCCGATAGATAATAAGAGCAAAAGCTTTTTTACCACAGTCGGGATAAGTGCTTTTGAAAGCAGCGTGCCTATCTACACTTATTTTATGATATACCTGCCGTTCAAAGCAGAGCTTGAGATAAATGTGACAGCCCCGAAAAATATCTCAATGGAGCAGCTATACAGCTATTATGATGAAAAGATACAGCCTGTTGTTCACAGATTAGAGGGACTTAGCTGCTCTGTGAAAAAGCTCTCGATGAGGTATGATACGAATGTGCAGAGACTTGTTCTGTGTGCAAGGCTTTCTGCAAGCGGTATGACTAAATTTGAAAGGAGCAGTCTATGACAGAAACCACGACTCTGACTTCGCGTGAGGCGGTGCCTGTAACGATAGGCTTGATAACACTGTATTGTGAGAATTTCAAGGCTTCCGCAGCAAGGCGGTTAACGGAGGAATCCACTGTTGCAGGAGAAGGAGTAATAACAAATGATTCAAATCGAGCTATGGAAATGACTTTTTCCGGCAGAGTATATGATGAGCAAGAGCCGCTGCGTTATCTGCTCTACGCATATAATATGCTCAGAAGCGGAATGACCGCCTCTCTCACCTACAGAGGGCTTTCATTTTCCGCCTGTCATATGAAGGCGTTTAATATAGAGGACTTCGGCGAGGACTATTACAATATCTCCATAACTGTTATGACCCAAAACAGCGTAGCATGGGAGGGGAATAACTGATGACGGCAAAGATCATAGTCAGGAATACAGACAGTTCGACTGCCGAGGAGACCAAGCTGCTGTCCTTTAAGCTGAAAAAGGAGGCATACCTTCCGTATACGCTGCTGAGTGCGCGCATACTGACTGATGCTTCAGCGTTTGAGAGTGCTTCAGAGATAATGCTGTATATTGGCACAAAAATGGTCCATCACGGTTTGATAGACTCACTGAAAACAGTAACGACAGGCAAGAAGAACATCACTGTGCTGAATTCAAGGGGGTTCACCTCGTTGCTCTGTCAGAATCAGATAGAGCCGGGAATGAAAACGGGCGTTTCTATCAACAGCCTGATGGACAGCTTTTATACTCTTCCATATGTAGAGCATGAAAACAATTCCGATACGAGCAATTACATATATGTTAAAAGCAATTCGTCAATGTGGGATTCGCTTGTGAATCTCTCGTATAAGCTTTGCGGCACATATCCTTATATAAGAGGGACGAATACCGTCAGGATAACTCAGTATGGCTCTCCGGTCAGCTACAGCTATAATTCGAGTCAGCTTCTTACGAAAGGAACAGAGCTTGTTCTTCGCCGTGTGATAAGTGATTTTCATATGTCTGATATAAACGGAGACTATGGTACCTATGATCTGACAGACAGTGACGCTGTTTCCAGAAAAATAGTACGCCACAAATATTTCGAGCTTGACAGGCAGTTTCTGTATTCTCCTCAGCAGGCTCTTGAATACAGGGACAAGTATGCTTTCAGAGGATTCAGACGGCATTTCTGCTCGTACAGTGGCTACAGCGGCGAGGAGCTTTCAGATGTAGTAACATTCGGCAGTATAACCTCCGGCAGGATATCCTGTATAGAGATAACCGGAAGCAACAAGGGCATTGTTACGGAGCTGAGCGTATATAACGATAAATTCCCGCATTAATATGGCTTACGAAAAAAGCCGAGGTATCAACACCTCGGCTTTTTATATATTATGATTCAGGGAGCTCGGCTACAAGCTTGAGCTTAAATTTTTGTATTGAAAGAGCATCCATCGCGGTAATGCCGCTTCCGTTCTGATATACGTCGCCGTTGATGAGACCCTGATCTGTTATGTGGTCGCTGCTGCTGCCGTCAACACCGTATTTTCCGGGGTTTGCAATAGACTGCAGCAGGAGTACCGAATCAGAAAGATCTACTGACTTGTCGCAGTTTGCGTCGCCCCAGACTGCAGTGCTGTTCTTGGTTGTCGTGGTAGTTGTGGGCTGGGGAGTATCACCGCTTGAAAGCATTCCATAAACGATACCGCAGCCGACGGTGGACATATAAACAGTGCCGAATTCATTCATATCGCCGACAAGGAAGTTTCCGTTGCCCGTGCCGCCGTAGAGGTGATCGGTATTGATGCATACCCAGCTCTTGCCTGCGTCGGTCGAGCGGTAAATACCTTCAACGTCATTTTCAGTGGGTCTGCCGTATATATACAGCGTATTTGCTCCGCCGTCCTTTTCGGGAGCGCCATATCCGACACACTTGGCATAGAATACGCTGTCGAGCTTTGTTACAGTCTTGCCGCTGTTTGTGATGATGTAAAGTCCGTACCAGCCGGCTGCCATAGCTATAGTATCCTCGCTCACATAAGCAAGATCGCCTGTATTATCGCACTGGTCGTAGCGGCATACCTGAGTTTCCGTGAAGGTCTTGCCATAGTCTTTGCTGATATAGAATGAATAGTGGCATTCATCAAGGGTCGGCTCGGATTTTGTCGTATCATAGAACCAGTACTGGTTGTACCTCGTGCCCGTAGCATAAACTATCGAAGGATCACCGGGGTCAACTGTTGTGTGGACGGTCTTGTCGCTGTTTATGCCTGTAGTTTCTGTCCATGTCTTGCCGAAGTCATCAGTGTAGGAAAGTGCTCCGCTCGTGCTGGAGCAGAATATTCTGTAGGTGCTCTTATCAAGCTGTGTTATAGCAGCCTTTCCGCCGGTTGGATTATTTGAGAGCGACTGCCATGTTTCACCTCTGTCAGTAGTGTAGAAGCCTGTACCTGCCTTGCTTTCGTTGCTCTCTGCGATACGCACCCAAACGTCTGTATTCTGGGGGCATACGGCAATTGCAGATGTAGAGCCCATATTAGGGGAGTATTGCAGACCAATATCGGTTTTTGTCAGGTGAACATAGCCGTCGTAGTCTCCGATAGCAGAGAGGTCAAGACCGTCAGAAGTGCTCACGAAGTCAAGTGCAACGACCTCCTCGATACCCTCGGGATCAAAGTAAAACTGAACGTCCTGTTCGTCCCATACGTTATCACAGGCAAAAACGCCGTTTCCGCTTGTGAGAAGGACCTTGTCGGGGTCGCACGGATCTATGACCATGCTGCTTCCCCAGTGACAAGCCTTACCGTATATCCATTCATAACCGTTTGTATCCATAGGAAGTGAAATGGTATACTCAGTTCCTTCGTATTTATTGCCGCCTTTTTTTCCGGGCGTTATATTTGTCCATGTATCGCCGCCGTCCTCGGAGCGGAAGAAATAATCTCCCCATGCGATAGAGGTGTCTGACCATTCATCTTCATACCACTGATCGAGCCATGCTCCGCAGGTCCTTGTGACGAGCTTATCGGGGTCGTTTTTATCAACTGAGACAACGCCGAAGCCGTTTCCGGATGGTGAAACGTCCTTTACCGTTCCGGCAGATGTATTATACTTGAAAATACCCTTTGAACCTGTAGTAAACGCAAGTCCGCCTATATAGGTGAAATACAGATTCCCGTTATTATCGGGGCAGATGCTTACGGGATAAACATCAGTTGGAAGGTCTGAGGAAAGCTCGGTGAATTTATCGTTCTTGATATCGGCAACGTGGATATTGGTCTTGCCCGTTACAGCCGTACCTACATAAACTTTTCCACCGTATATAGCTATCGCATCAATACCGTTCTGATGATTATATTCATCAGAAGACAGAGCCTTTACCTCGCGGCTGCCCCAAGAGGGCCAGTTGATAGTCTCGGTGTAGAGACCGAGGTCATCATAGCCTTTGACTGTATTCCAAGTCTTACCGCCATCAGTAGACTTTATTAGGCACGAGCTGCCTGCTGAGACATCTCCGCCGGCATAGATGATGTTTGGGTCGTCTGGGTCTACCGCGATCGGCTCGGAGCACTCTCTGCCGTCGCCGTTTGCATGAACGAGTATCATATCCGTGACGTCATAGCGCGAGAAAGTCTTACCGCCGTCGGTAGTCTTGAATATAACTGTTTCCTCGGCACTGAAATAAGCGCAGCCGCAAAGAAAATATACCGTATCATCGTCAGTGGGGTCTATAGCGATACCGCTTACCGACAGCAGACCTCTGTCCGCCTCGTTGAGGAAGCCAAAGAGCTGATCCCATTCGCCCGTCTCATAGTTATACTTGTAAGCACCGCCAACATCGGTACGTGCGTACATATTCTCCTGACCGGTAACGATAGCCGAAACGAAGCCGCCGCCGCCTATAGTCAGCGTACCCCATTCCATACTTGAGGAAATATCCTCGACGGCAGCCGAGGCTTTGATGTCCGAACTGCCCGTCATGCCCGAGGAAGGCAGGCAGGCAGCGCACAGGCAAGCAGCTATAAAGGCTGCCTGTGCTTTTTTGATAGCTTTCATTTAATATCCCTCCAGATCTGATATTTGTGTGAAAACACACTTTATCGTACAATTTATAACAATGTTATTTTATCATATTTTTACAGTGATGTCAACAGAGAGACAGCGAAAATCTGAGAATTTTTTACTCAGTGCAATTAATACAAACGGAAATTGCAAATTCATTTTTATAAATATATTGCTTGAAGTCATATCCTTTGATCGCGGATAATATCCTGCCGTCCGAGAATGAAAAGTCGGTTTCTTTCATATCATAAGCGATACCCCTTCCTATAGCCTTGCCATAGGCTTCTTTCAGTGTCCATAGCCGCGTGAAGATCATGTCTTTTTCAGCATCCGGAGCAGATTCTACAATGGCTTTTTCTTTGTCAGAAAAGGCTCTTTTTATGACATTCGTGCGAAAGGAACGCACTCTTTCGCAGTCTATACCGCATTCACGGCAGAAGACAATGCAGGCGGCTATGCCGTCCGCGTGAGAGAGGTTATAGTGAACCTCGGGATATTGCGGCAGATAGGGTTTGCCGAGTGCATTCTTTGCAGCGGAATTTTCATTGTAGTCTATCCCGCGCTTTTTCAGGCACTCTCTCAGGAGCGAGTGGGCGTGGGCGTGCTGCTGATTTTTTTCTATATCAAGAATTGATATCATAAGCATATTATCACCAATCAGATTATAGCAGATATCGGAAACAAATGCAAGTGCAGTTAAAATAATAAAATATGTAAAGTGTGCTTGACAAGAAATGTAAAGCGTGCTATACTATTATTGTAAAGTTAACTTTACCTCGAAGGAGGTCGATAATTTGAAAAACAGGATACAGGAGCTTCGCAAGTCCCGAAAGGTGACTCAGCAGGAGCTTGCTGATGCGCTCAGCGTCACACGACAGACAATAATCTCACTGGAAAATGGTAAATACAACGCGTCTCTCACCCTCGCTCACAAGGCGGCGCAGTTCTTCGATATAACAATCGAAGAGCTGTTCATTTTCGAGGGCGACGAGAATCTTTAAGGAGGATAACTATGGAAGAATTCAGAAATAAAATAAGAACAAAGACGATAATCCTTACGATTTTAGGCGTTATTTCTATCGTATCGCTCATTGCAATGAATGTTGTGATGAAAGTTGATATATGTGCTGTAAACGGCGCTGTAGAAGGATTTTTCTGCGGAGTGCTCGGAACACTAATAGTACAGATACCGCGCTTCAGGAGAGCGCTCAAGAGCGAGGAAAAGCTAAAGGAAATGTATATCCGCCAAAAAGATGAGCGCGGTATAAAAATCAAAGAGAAATCAGGGTATGTAGCCGCATTCATCAGTATGTTTGCACTGAGCTTTGCAGCTATGTTTGCGAGTTTCTTCAATACCGCAGCTGCCATAGCTCTTGCCTTTGCTGCATTTTTCATTGTTCTGACGTTTACAGCAGTAAGCATATATCTGAACAAGAAGATGTGATGGGCTTGACAAATCAAGCTCAATGGGTATAATATAAGCGTAGATGAAGGATAATATTCTACACCAAACTCATGCAAAAAGAAACACTCGAAGCTGCAACTTCGGGTGTTTTTTCGTGTAAACAGAAACGAGCTTTTGTCGGGCTGCTTCCTGTCAAGCCACTTGCATATGTAGTAAGCAACTACACTTGCCGCGACAGAAATGATGAAAGAGAGTAAATATGCCATCAAGTTCACCTCCTTCCCGACGGAAGAAGCCGACAATATATTATAACATTTTGGATGAAATGTGTCAAACCGTGCGGTTTATCCAACAAAAATCCCCCGACTCATACGAATCGGGGGTATTTTTATTATCCTAATTACGAATTACGCATTAAATCAGTCCTGACCATAGAGTGCAGTCAGACGTGTGAGGTAATCGTAACGATCCTTAGCGTTAGCAACAGCAGTGTCGAACAGCTTTTCAGCTCTCTCAGGATTCTGACGTGCGAGCGAGTTGTAACGAACCTCACCCATGAGGAAGTTCTTGTACTCGTCGGTGTTAGGAGCCTTGGAATCGAGAGTGAAGGGGTTCTTGCCCTGAGCCTTGAGATCAGGATTGTATCTGTAGAGGTGCCAGTAACCGGCTTCAACAGCCTTCTTCTCTTCAGCCTGAGCAGTAGCCATACCTGTCTTGATACCGTGGTTGATACAAGGAGCGTAAGCGATAACGATCGAAGGACCGTCATATGCCTCAGCTTCAGCGAATGCCTTGATGCACTGGTTCATGTTAGCGCCCATAGCAACGTGAGCAACATATACGTAGCCGTAGCTCATTGCGATACCTGCAAGATCCTTTTTCTTAACTACCTTACCTGCAGCAGCGAACTGTGCGATAGCGCCTGTAGGAGTAGACTTGGAAGCCTGTCCGCCTGTATTTGAGTAAACCTCTGTATCGAATACGAGGATATTAACGTTCTTGCCCTGTGCGATAACGTGGTCGAGACCGCCGAAGCCGATATCGTAAGCCCAGCCGTCGCCGCCGAAGATCCACTGAGACTTCTTGCTGAGGTAGTCCTTCTCCTTGAGGATAGCCTTGGCATCATCACAGCCGCAAGCCTCGAGAGCTTCTACGAGCTTGTCTGTAGCGATGTTGTTTGCAGCGCCGTCATTGAATGTGTCGAAGTACTCAGCAATAGCAGCCTTGACATCAGGATTCTCAGCCTTTTCTTCAAGAGCCTTTACCTTGGCAACGACTCTGTTTCTGAGAGTTTCCTGAGCGAGGTACATACCGTAACCGAACTCAGCGTTATCCTCGAAGAGCGAGTTGCTCCAAGCAGGACCTCTGCCCTTCTTGTTTACTGTGTAAGGTGTAGAAGGAGCCGATCCGCCCCAGATAGATGAGCAGCCTGTAGCGTTAGCGATCATCATTCTGTCGCCGAAGAGCTGTGTTACGAGCTTAGCATAAGGAGTTTCTCCGCAGCCTGCGCAGGCACCCGAGAATTCGAGGAGGGGCTGTCTGAACTGAGAGCCCTTGACTGTATCAGCCTTGAACTTAGCAGCTACCTCGGGCTTTTCATCGAGAGTTCTGCCGTAGTTGAATACCTCCTGCTGGTCGAGCTGAGAAGCGATAGGCTCCATAACGAGAGCTTTTTCCTTAGCAGGGCAAACGTTAGCACAAACGCCGCAGCCTGTGCAGTCGAGAGTAGAAACTGTCATAGCGAACTTGAGGTCGCCGATAGCGGGCTTGAATGCAGCGGTCTTTGTCTGAGCAGGAGCTGCGGAAGCCTCAGCTTCTGTAAGAGCAACAGGTCTGATTACAGCATGCGGACAAACATATGCGCACTGGTTACACTGGATACAGTTCTCGGGGATCCAGCTTGGTACCTTAACGGCAATACCGCGCTTCTCGAAAGCAGCCGAGCCCTGCGGGAATGTACCGTCAGCCATGTCTACGAATGTAGATACAGGCAGGTTGTTACCCTCCTGAGCGTTGCAGGGGATCTGGATATTGTTTACGTAATCCTGGAGCTTCTTGTCGTCGCAGGTAACTGCAGCCATACCCATCTGAGTATCAGCAGCGTCCTTCCATGAATCGGGAACGTCTACCTTTACGATGTTCTGGTGACCTGCGTCGATAGCGTTCCAGTTCTTCTCAACAATGTCCTGACCCTTCTTGCTGTAGGAAGCCTCTGCAGCAGCCTTCATGTAGCCGAGAGCGTCCTCGAAGGGGATGATATTAGCGAGCTTGAAGAAAGCAGACTGGAGAATGGTGTTGATACGAGTGCCCATTCCTGTCTCTTCACCGAGCTTAACACCGTTGATGATGTAGAAGTTGATGTTATTCTGAGCGATATATCTCTTTACCTGTCCGGGAAGATTAGCATCGAGCTCTTCGGGGCTCCAGATAGTATTCAGGAGGAAAGTACCGCCGGGCTTGATGTCGGAAACCATATCGTACTTGTCGATATAGCTCTGATTATGACAGGCAACGAAGTCTGCCTTATTGATGAGGTAGGTTGACTTGATAGGAGTCTTACCGAAGCGGAGGTGAGAGATAGTTACACCGCCGGACTTTTTAGAGTCGTATGCAAAATAAGCCTGAGCATAGAGGTCTGTGTGGTCGCCGATGATCTTGATAGAGTTCTTGTTAGCGCCTACAGTACCGTCCGAGCCGAGACCCCAGAACTTACAAGCTGTTGTGCCTGCGGGAGCTGAATCGGGGTTCTCTTCAAGAGGAAGCGAGAGATTTGTAACGTCGTCCTCAATGCCGATAGTGAAGCGGGGCTTCTCGGTGTTCTTGAATACAGCAACGATCTGAGCGGGAACTGTGTCCTTGGAGCCAAGACCGTAACGACCTGTAAATACAGGGATATCGTTGAACTTAGTGCCCTTGAGAGCAGCAACAACGTCGAGGTAGAGGGGCTCGCCAAGAGAACCGGGCTCCTTTGTTCTGTCGAGAACGGAGATCCTCTTTACGCTGTCCGGGATAGCTTCAACGAGCTTTTCAGCAACGAAAGGTCTGTAGAGGCGAACCTTAACGAGACCGTACTTGCCGCCCTGAGCGTTGAGGTAGTCGATGGTCTCTTCGATAGTCTCGTTTACAGAGCCCATAGCGATGATGATGTGCTCAGCGTCGGGAGCTCCGTAGTAGTTGAAGAGCTTGTAATCCGTACCGATGAGGTCGTTTACCTTGTTCATGTAGTCCTCAACGATAGCGGGGAGAGCGTCATAGTACTTGTTGCAGGCCTCACGAGCCTGGAAGAAGATGTCAGGGTTCTGAGCAGATCCGCGCAGAACAGGTCTCTCGGGGTGGAGAGCGCCGTCTCTGAATGCCTGTGCAGCATCCTTGTCGAGGAGCTCATAGAGAGTCTCGTCATCCCATGTCTCGATCTTCTGTATCTCGTGGGAGGTACGGAAGCCGTCGAAGAAGTGGAGGAAAGGAACCCTTCCCTTGATAGTTGAAAGATGAGCTACGGCACCGAGGTCCATTACTTCCTGAGCACTGCCCGAGCAAAGCATAGCATAGCCGGTCTGGCGACAGGCATAAATATCGGAGTGGTCGCCGAAGATATTAAGAGCGTGCGAAGAAACGCAGCGTGCGGAAACATGGATAACGTTAGGGAGAAGCTCGCCTGCGATCTTGTACATATTGGGGATCATCAGGAGAAGTCCCTGAGAAGCTGTATAAGTAGTGGTAAGCGCACCTGCGGAAAGCGAGCCGTGAACAGTACCGGCAGCACCGGCTTCAGACTGCATTTCAGCAACTGTAACAGGCTGACCAAAAAGGTTCTTCTTGTCCTTTGCAGACCAGCTGTCAGTGACCTCAGCCATAACTGAGGAAGGTGTGATGGGGTAGATAGCGGCTACGTCAGTAAAGGGATACGATACCCAAGCAGCAGCGTTGTTACCGTCCATGGTTTTCATTTTTCTTTTGATTGCCATAGGAAAAATACCTCCTGAAAAAAATTGTGCGGTTATAATAGAGTTAGCAAATGCTAATTTGTTAACCATGTATAACTTCAAAATTTATTATATCACAGTTTCCTGATTTTGTAAACACCTTTTTTGAAATTATGTTACAAAAATAACAGCTTAATTTTTAGCAATTTGCCTATATTTGGTGCTTGCGGCATAAAAAATCCCCCGCATTGCGTGTGCGGGAAAGTATAAGTGAATATATTTACCATTTTTGTCGTGAGCTTATACCAATTCTCGTTCAACCTATTGATGGAATCAATAGGTTGATAGCTGCCGCAGGCGGCGTCGAGAATGGCATGAGAAATTAGTATTAATGCTGTTGCTGCTGAGCGGCTATTGCTTCGTATTCTTCCTGACCAATGTATTCGCAGGACTTTACCTTCCAGCCGAGGTCGCTTGAAGCTCTTACTATGGTGTAAGCCTCGTAATAGTAATCGTCATCTGTGGGGACTATTCCCTTTGCACGCCAGTCGTCGTCCTCAAATGACTGCGTTACCTTTGTGACCTTGAACGAATCCGCTGTGATGTCATACACATATACAGGCTTGTTTGATTTTGCCCAATAGTGCAGAGCAATTCCTCCGGAGTTGGTTAAATTCTTATAAAGCTTTCCGTTATATTCGTAAAGGCGAGACCCCATATTGTAAAAGTTTTCATCCGGGGGAGGAGAGCTTATAAGGGAATCTATCATACCTTTGTTGTCATCATATGCCAGAGTATAAAGTGCAAGCTCTTTTACATCTTCAATTGAATCAAACGTTCCCGAGGAGGTGTGTCCGACCATATTCGGTATAGTCTCAATAATTCTTGCATAGGTAAGCTCTATTTGAGGTGGAGTAAAGCTTTCATCTGTCAGCGTGTGAGTAAATGTATCATTGATATCGACCTTGAGGTCAAGACTAAATTCAGAGCACATCTTCATCAAAAGCTCATAGTCTGCAGTCAGCTCGCCGGCGATATTCATGTAATACTCATCATCACCCTCGATACTGCCTGCAACGGGCTGTGTGTCGGCTTCAGCGGCAGATTCAACAGCTTCTGAAGCAGTCTGCTCCTGTGTGGTGACAGCGGCAGTTGATGTTTCCGTACTGAACTGTGAAACGGTAGCTTGTGCGGTACCCGTTTCGGTCGATACCTCTGTCATAATGTTCTCACTCGGCTGAATAATGTCGTCGGAATTGTGATTCATATTTTTGTTGAGCAGGCAAGCTCCTCCGACAGCCGCAGCGGCTATGAGAATGAACGAGGCTGCGGCGCAAACCGGCTTTAACCATGTGCGGCGGTAATGCTCTACTCCGGTCACCACTACTTCAAAGCCTTCCGTAGTTTCAGACATATTTCCTTTTTTATTTGCATTATACTTTCTTTCGCTCATTTCAAGCAGCTTATCAATATGCTGCCCGGAAAGCTCGGGACATTTATCTGACAGCCTGTTCATTTCGCTTTCCTCTGCATTTTCAAGCGCATCAAAAATATTCTCTCTTTTCATGATATCTCCTCCTTTACCGTGTTATACCTTCCTCGGCGAGCATTGCTTTAAGCTTTGACATTGCCCTTGTACACCGTGACCTTACCGACGAGGCGGTCATTGAGACGGCTTTTGCTATCTGTGCCGAGGTAAGACCATAATAGAATTTTTGGATTATGATAGTTGAATCGGGCTCGCCGAGCTTTTCTATTTTTTTCAGAAGTATCTGACGCAGCTCGGAATCTGTGAAGCTTTCCTCAATGTCTATATCGGAGGCGAGCTCAGCCATATTTTCCTCATCTATATATACTGTTCTGCTGTTTTTAGCGGAAAGACTGCGCCAACGGTCTATAGCTGTGTTTCGTGCAACAGTTCCTATAAGTGCCTTGAGGTCATCTTTTGCCTCACTGATGTTTTCTGCTTTCAGAAAAATATCCGCAAAGATATCGCTGACGCATTCGTCGATATCTTCCTTGCTGCCGCAGCTTCTGAGCTTATTGAAGACGATAGCATATACATAGCGCCCGTATTTTTCTATCAGCGCCCTGTGAGTGATCTGCGGTGAAACTTCCGCAGAGATGCTTTGTTCGTTTGATCTCATATACATTTCCCCTTTATTTTAAGGCAAGAGTCTGTTTATGCTTGCATCTGCACATTTGCGGTAAATTTTACTTATTGCTGTGATAAAGAGCTTTGACAGTCAACAGACTCTGATATTTTTCCCCTTCATAAATAACAATCGAAGTTAAAGCCGAAAGTGCTGCATCAAATGATATGTTTTTTGTTTTAATATTTGCTTCCTGAATATTGATCGCTGTGACGAGCAGAAGCAATTCCGCAAGATAGAGTGCCGGTTTAAGCATAATACTAAGCTACCTATAGCTACTATTATACCACAAGGGATATTGTTTGTCATAGTGTTTTTTATTTTAGCAGTTCATTGCATCTTCAAATAAAAGATAAATTCACAAAAAGACATTGAAAATTCCGGTGTCATATGTTATCATAAAAATAATAAGGGTATGAAGCCGGCAGCAATATCAGATACAGATCCTATCAGCGTACCGGCGAAGGAACAAGTTCTTAGTTGCAGATCACGGTGTGTTCACACGTGTAAAATAAATATAACAAGGAGGTTACTTATGAGCAATTATTTCGGAAAAGACGTTTTCAAGCTGGGCTTCGGGCTTATGCGTCTGCCAAAACTGCCTGACGGAAAGATCGACGCAGCGCAGACGAGCATCATGGTGGACAAATTTCTCGAAGCGGGCGGTACCTACTTTGATACTGCTTATGTTTATGACAACGGTGAGTCGGAAGCGGCAATCAAGAAAGCGCTTATCGACCGCTATCCCCGCGAAAAGTTCACACTTTGCACAAAGCTCAATGCGTGGATGCAGTGCCATGATGAGGAGAGCGCAAAGCAGCAGTTCTACACCAGCTTGGAGCGCACAGGTGCAGGCTATTTCGACTATTACCTGCTTCATGCCTTGCAGCGCGGAAATTACACAAAGTATGATGAATATCATATCTGGGATTTTGTCAAGGAGCAGAAAGCAAAGGGGCTTATCAGATACTTCGGATTCTCCTTCCACGCTGACCCCGCCCTGCTTGACGAGCTGCTCAACAAGCACCCCGAGGTGGATTTCATTCAGCTACAGATCAACTATGCTGACTGGGATAATCCCGGCGTAGCTTCAAGAGAATGCTACGAGGCCGCGCGAAAGCATGGCAAGTCTATAACCGTTATGGAGCCTGTCAAGGGCGGTGCGCTGGCAAATCCGCCGCAGGGAGTTCAGGATATCTTCAAGGCAGCCGATCCGAATGCGTCAAACGCTTCGTGGGCGATACGCTATGTGGCTTCTATGGACGGCATTATTACGGTGCTTTCGGGAATGTCGAATATCGCACAAATGGAAGATAATCTCTCCTATATGCGTGATTTCAAGCCGCTGACCGAAGCCGAGCATGAGGTCATTAAGGCAGCGCAGGAGGAGCTTAAAAAGGACAATTCCATAAAGTGCACAGCCTGTCACTACTGCACCGAGGGCTGTCCGATGGGGATCGCGATCCCCGAGATATTCGCCGTGAGCAATTCTGAACATATCAAGGCGAGCTGGGACGGCGGTAAGCAAGCCTACGCAATTGCTACGCAGGGGAAGGGCAAGGCTTCTGAGTGTATCGAATGCGGTCAGTGTGAGAATGCCTGTCCTCAGCATTTGGAGATAATCAGTCTGCTTAAAGACTGCCGTAAAATGGAGGTATAAAAATGTTTGAAAATGCTTTGACAATGAAAAACGTGTCTTATGGCACGAAGATCACATACAAAATGCTCGTATCCGCAGCTCTGGTGGCACTTGCCGTGATCCTGCCGCAGCTCGTACACCTTGCACTTGGCGCCCCCGGTGGAGTGAAGTGGCTTCCGATGTATCTGCCCGTACTGATCGGAGGCTGTCTGCTCGGTGAGAAGTGGGGACTTGCAGTTGGCGCACTTTCGCCGCTTATGAGCTTTCTCATCACTTTTGCTATGGGCAACCCAATGCCTATGGCGGCAAGACTTCCGTTCATGATGGCAGAGCTTGCGGTATTTGCCGTCGTTGCGGGACTGTTCACTAACAAGATCGCAAAGAACGGTCTGTGGGCTTTTCCTGCTGTCATTCTCGCACAGGTAACAGGCAGAGCAGCATTTCTCGGACTGATCGCCCTGACACAGAGCTTCACACAGTTCACTGTTCCGATGATCTGGTCACAGATACAGACGGGCGTTGTCGGACTGCTTGCACAGGCGATCATCGTTCCTGTTATCATCATCGGACTGAGAAAGCTCATGGTGAAGGACGATGACTGATATCGAAAACGCAAAAGCAAATCTTGACGGACATTCTATCTGTCTCTGCCGTGACGGTGAGATCATCACCAATGACGGCAGAGGGATTTCCCCGATGATGCGGTTTCTCGCTGACGGAAAAGACCTGACAGGTTATTCTGTTGCTGACCTTATCGTCGGCAAGGCAGCGGCTATGCTGTTTGTCAAGGCGGGTATCGTCTGTGTTCACGGAAAAACAATGTCGGCAGCTGCAAGAGAGTTCCTTGAACAGCACGGTATTACGTATTCATTTGATACCTTGACAGAGAAAATCATAAACCGTCAGGGTGCGGATATATGCCCTATGGAAAAAGCTGTGGCAGAAATCAGCAATGCGAACGAGGGATATGAAGCGCTCAGGAAAAAACTTCAGGAATTACATTCAAAATAATAGTACAAACAAAATATACAATTAAAAAAGCAAGAATATTCTTTGATTTATCTGAAAGCAGGGCATATTATGAATGTGTGCCCTGCCGAATATGAACTCCGGAGGAACGATCATGTTTGATCTGAAAAAAATTGCAGCTTTGCTTCTTTCCTGCACGCTTCAGCTATCTGCATTTTGCTCATGCAGTGCGAGCCGGGAGGGTGTCAAGCTTTCAGACAGCTCGGGTGCAAAAAAATATGCAGAGGAAAATTTCGGAGAAGCTGAGCTTGTGAGTACTGATAAAAGCTCCGATGCAGAAATAGTTTACACTTTTAAAGACAAGGAATACGGATTTGAATATAATGTGCGCTCATTTGCATCAGGCAACAGCTTTGACGGCGAGAATTTCGGATATTCCGAAAAGAAATCATCTGATTTTTCGGAGCAGTTCCAGAAATATATTGATTCTCAGATATGCGATGAGCTTGAGGATTATGAAAAGCAGTATCATTTTGAGTTTGAGTGGTATGGCGGTACGTCCGCAGATGTTGCAGGAACTCTTATATTTGAAGAGGAATATATTTCAAATGCTGAACAGTCAGCAAGAGCGGCTGCTGAGAGCATAATCAGCGTTGATGACCGCGGATATTTTAAGACTGTCGAAATAAAAAGCAGCAGGGGACTCTATGGAAATTTTGACCTGAAAAACATGACATACAACCGGTTCTGAAAAGAAAATCAAAAATGCGAGGCATATGCTCAGAGCCTGCCTCGCATTTTTATATTATCGTTTTGATGCTGCCGCAGCTGTCACCGCTGCCGGCAGTATAAAGAGTTTCTTTATCAGCAAAGACTTTCCTTTAATGATCATTAAAACTCGATCTCGTCAGTAATGCTGAGCGTTTCGATGTCTGCTGCATAGAATTTGCTGCCCGACATCACATAGACGTAATCGCCGATATACAGCGCTCTGTCAGGATCGATATCCGCGTACCATGCATCGCTGCCGTCCGCTTGCTCGACTGTTATCTCTCCGCGCTGGACGAATTCGCCGTCCTCGTATGAGAAGAACAGATATGAGTATTTCCCGCTCCATGTATAATCAGAACTGTAAATGTCTTCAGATATCGGGAAACCGATAAGATTCTTCTCGGGTGCTATCATAAGAGCCTTTCTGTTCCATTGCGCAGATGAATAAACATAAAACTCGGATTCGCCGTCATTGAGACCTCTGAGTATATACTCGCCGAGCTCTTCCAGCTCGGAAGGGTCGGAGTTATCGAACATAACGAGCTTTACGCCGCTGTAAAGACCTGCCTCCCAGTCGGACTCTATCACGCCGAAGCCGAGGAGCAGTCCGTCGTCCCACTGTTGCATATATGTGCTGTATCCCGGGAGCGTGAGCTCGTCGAGGATAGCGGGAGCAGCCGGATCGGAGAGGTCTATCGCGAAGAGCGGGTCTGTCTGCTCGTAGGTGACTACATAAGCCATATCGTCGTTGAAACTTACGGACTTTACCTCCTCATTCTCGCCGAAGCCCTCTATGCTGCCGACCATATTGAGGTCGAGGTCGAAAACGTAAACTCGGTTATCACGGCTCACGAAGCTTTTTACATAGTAGCCGTTCTCATCGCTGTCACTGACCCAGCCGAAAACGTCCCACCAGTAGTCGTCATCGTCATTGCTGTAGGAATAATATTTCTCCTCGTAGGTGTCCTTAGTAACTGCAACACGGAAATAGCCGCCGTATTCGCTCATTGAGAACTGATCGTGGATACGCCCCTCTACCTCGCAGCTTGCTGCCGGGACTATCTCTCCTGCGCCTATAGCTATGCGTGTTATTTCCGAATCCTCCCAGCCGTATGCGGTGTACATATTGTCGGCAGAGCAGTAGATCGTTCCCGAATAGCCTGCAAGAGCCTTGGTCTGAACGGGAGCAGCAACGCCCGTCTCGTTGAGATCGAGGCTGCCTATGACTGTGTATGACAGCCACTCTGAGTCTTCAAATTCTTCCTCAGGAAGCAATATATCTTCCGGAGCAATATAGACGATATCCTCGCCGACTCCGCAGGTGGGGATATAGCGCGAAATTTCTTCTTGCCCGTCAATTTCCGAGTAAGCAGCGGTGCTATAGCTGCTGATAAGGTACATATATCCGTCGGGAGCTATCCTCACGTCACTGAAATAGCCCTCCTGATAGTAGGTGTCGATGTACTGAGGCTGCTCACCCGTAGTGAAGAATGAAACGAAGGTCTCGGTATTGTCTTCGATATTGTATGAGTATTCCTCGTCATCATAATATGAATATCTCCACGAATTGATCGTTCCTATCACGGCAAGCATATCATTGTACAGATACATCTCGCTTACATACACGTTATAGCTGTAGTCATCACCGAACGGTGTGTGTATATATTCGTTAACCTCAATAGAGCCGCTGCTCGTGAATGTGCCGTTGTCTGCACCCGCAACGCGTATGAGGGCGTGGCTGGAGTCTTCGTAGTATTCGTATTGATTTGTGAGGTAGTAGATATATTCTCCGTCGGTCTTGACGATATCAGCCTCGCGGACTCCCTCTTCCTGATCGTAGGTCTCATAGTAGCTGCCTTCGTCAGCACCGCCCAGACCTTCAGCCGCTCCTGCTTCTGAATCCGCAGCAGTACTGAAGCTGTCAGAGCCGCCCGCGTTATCCTCCATGGCAGATTCTTCGACTGCACCGTCTGTCATTATACCGTAGTCGTTGTAATCGCGGCTCTGCACTGCTCGCTCGGAAGCCTCACCGAAGAGAGTATATATCTGCTCATAGCTCTCCGCTCCGCTCATGAATGCGCCGCCCGGCTGAGCAGTCTCTTCCGTGATGTCAGAGGAAGCACTGGAAGGTGTTTCGGGTTTGCCGCTTTCCGGCTCCCCATCTGTTAATTCTTCCTCGATATAAAGCCTTGATTCTTCATTTACTTTATGTTTATTTAAGAAATTTCCCTGTCCTGCAACATATACCGCCGTTCCGCTTATAACGGCGCAGGCGGCTGCACCTGCGGCGATCCTCGTGCCTATCTTTATCTTGTTTCTCTTTTTTGCGGGAGTTTTTTCATCAAGCATTGCTTTCATGCTCTCGGGAGAAAGCTCCTCGGGAACGGGTTCGCTTTCAAGAGCCTTTTTTATCTTTTCATCGTTGCTGTATTCGTTCATTTCTATTCTCCTTTCGGTCAGTCTGTCCAGCCGAGCTCGCGCAGAGAGTCGAGTTCTTCCACGGGGACATCAGAGATATCTCCCTTTTCGGTGCGAAAGCAGATGTATGCCTTTGTCATCGCGGGGTATGTTTCCAATATCCCGTCGCAGCGCACTATCAGCTTGTCGCCGTCGCTGTATTTATCGAAGTTTACCTCGCTGCCCGTGAGCTGTATCGTGCCGCTTTTTTCGGATATGATCATAGCGATCCCGTTTTTCGCACGCAGGAATCGTCCGCTGACGGTCTGTGTGCCGTGGCTGTAGAAGTATATCAGCCCGCCCGCGCACAAAAGCACTATCGCTGCAAGGATCGCTATCCCAACTTTCAAAGCCTTACCCATTCACAACGCCCTCCTCTGCGGAAAGCGACATTCTCAGCTGCTGCTTTATCCTTGTCAGCCGTGAGCGCACCGTGCTTGGCTTCATGCCGCACATTTTTGCTATTTCGCCGCTTGTGTATCCTCCGAGCACCGACATTGAGAGCATGAGCCTCGACTCGCTGCCTATCCTGCCAAGAGCCTCATTCAGCTCTGCACTGTCGTAGCTGAACTCGGTCACATCGGGTAGCTCCTCATCGTAGGCTTCCTCCGTACGGAAGTAGTCGCGCTGCTTCCGCTTTATTTTTGCTGCGAGTATGGTCATTATCCAGCTGCGGAAGCTTTCCGCGCTCTTTAACTTTTTTATCGAGCTGAATGCGTCAAGCACCGTGTCGCTCACGACGTCGCAGGCGTCGTGCGAGCTGCGCAGGCTGTACAGAGCAATGTGGTACATATCCTTGTATACAAGTGAGTATAATCTTGCGAACGCCTCGCTGTCACCCTGAGCTGCCAGCTTAGCGTCGGCGGATATATCTGTCATAGCATATCCCTCCTTTTGAATCGATTCATAAATTAAGTGTCGGATAGTGATGAAATTGCTGCATGGAAAATAAAAATTTGGCTGTATGCACAATCAATGGCGTTATTTTTTGTGCATACAGCCTATAAAATATCAATTATGCATTTGCCTTTCCCAAGAAAGCGGCTCCGATAATGCCTGCATCGTTGCCGAGCTTAGCGATGACGATATCGCAGTTCTTCTCGGAATTGCGCGTGTAGACTTCTTCCTTGACAAGAGCCTTTACGGGGAGGAGCAGAGGGTCGCCCTCATTGCACACACCTCCGCCAATGCATAGCACGTCCGGCTGGAAAATATTTATCGTGTTAGTGATACCTGCTGCAAGGTACTTTATGTACTTGTTTACGACAGCCTGAGCATATTTGTCGCCTGCTCTCATGCAGTCGAACGAGGTGCGGGCAGTGACCTTTCCGCGCTCCTGTGCCATTTTGTTCATAATGCTGTCAGGATTTTCCGCCATAGACTCCTTTGTCATTCTGATAAGGCCCGTAGCCGAGGAATAAGCCTCAAAGCAGCCCTTTCTTCCGCAAGAGCACTGTGCTCCGTCAACTTCAATAACCGTATGTCCTATCTCAGCACCTGCGAAATTAGAGCCTGCATATATCTTTCCGTTTATGATTATTCCGCCGCCAACGCCTGTTCCGAGTGTTATGCATACCGCATTCTTAGCACCCTTTGCAGCACCTGCAACATACTCGCCGTATGCCGCCGCATTAGCGTCATTCTCGATGAAAACGGGAGTATCGTCCCTGCCGATGAATTCCTTGATGTAATCAACCATAGGAGTATCCTTGAATCCGAGGTTATTGGAATACTCGATTATACCAGTAGAGCTGTTGGCGATACCGGGAGTTCCTATACCTATCCACTCGATATCGTCGAGTGTGAGCTTTGCATTTTCAACAGCCTGTATTGCCATTTTAGCCATATCCTCAGCTATCTCTTTTTCCGGACGCGGACAGTTGGTCTTTGTGCTTGCCTTTGCGATGATGTTATAATCTCCGTCAACAACGCCTGCAACGATGTTTGTGCCTCCGAGGTCTATACCTACATAATATTTCATTTGAATTTCCTCCTTAAACTGTTGTTATGATAATACTGCAATTGCCATTTATATAACACGCATCAGCTCCTGCCGGAACAAACACGCTTGAGCCTTTTTTTATGGGAAACAGCCTCTTTTCGCCGCAGAAAAGCTCACCTTCGCCGTCAATTACAAGGATATGCTGAAAGCTGCTGTTTAAGCTGTCAAGGTGGAGCTGTCCGCCGTTAATATCAAACTTTCTTACTGTGAAATATTCACATTCCGCGAGCTTCTGCACTGCGAGTTCATTTCCGATACGCGATATCTTAGCGGGAGACTGCTCGGGTGCAGGGGTCAGTGTGGTGACCTCTATCGCCTTTTCAATGTGAAGCTGTCTCGGCTTGCCGTCCGCACCGACTCTGCCGTAGTCGTAAACGCGGTAGGTCGTATTGGAGTTCTGCTGTATCTCCGCGATTAGAATACCCTTGCCGATAGCGTGCAGAGTTCCTGACTTTATGAAGAATACATCTCCCTTTTTCACGGGCACTTTGTTCACGTATTTAAGCAGAGCATTTTCCTCTACAGCCCTGCGGAACTGCTCCTTGGATATCTCTTCCTTGAAGCCGTAGATAAGCTCCGCACCCTCCTCGCAGTCCACAATATACCACATCTCGGTCTTTCCGTACTCACCCTCGACGCGCAGCGCGTATTCGTTGTCGGGGTGCACCTGAACGGAGAGATTGTCCCTCGCGTCGATGAGCTTTATCAGCACGGGGAAATACTCGAACCGTGCGGCGTTCCCGCCTATGACCTCGGGGTGCAGCTTTATTAGCTCTGTCAGAGTCATGCCTTCAAACTCTCCGCCCGAGATAACGGACTCGCCGTCGTGGTGACAGGAAAGCTCCCAGCTCTCAGCAAGGCGCTCGAGGTCAGACTCCTTTCCGAATTCGTCTCTCAGGCGCGTTCCGCCCCAGATATAGTCCTTTATAGGTGGTTTTAATAAAAATGGTATCATTAACTTCCTCCGATATCAGTTATTGGATCTTAGTTGTCAGCTGATCCTGAAATCCGAATCAAACTGTTCCTCGCTGCCGCAGTAAACGCTCAGGTCGATATACTGCTCGTCGCCCTCATAGCCGTCAAGCCTGCCGTGGTCACAGTACTGCCAGAACTTCCAGTCAACAAGGTCCGGCTCGAAGTTGACGCTTCTTATCCACAGCGGATAGTCGCCGAAATCATCTTTGACATAACGGAAGTAGACGGGGATAGTAGTATAGATTATCGGCTTCACTCCGTAGTATTCCTCAAGAGCTTCCAGCAGCGGAAGGAGTATCTCCTCAGTTTCGTCCTTTGAGGGCTTATTCAGTCTTTTATTGCCATAATACTCGATATCCACCACAGGCGGCATATCTATCGCGTCCCTGTACACGACGGATATGAAGTTTTCCGCCTGTGTCTGACCGGGACTGTCAAAGCTGAAAAAGTGATATGCGGATATTCTTATATCTGTTTCGGCGGCATTTTCGAGGTTATACCGTGCGGACTCGTCCACATGACCGCTGCCCTCGGTTGCCTTTATGAATGCGAAGGAAACGCCCTGCTGTTCAAATTCCCGCCAGTCTATTACTCCCTGCCAATTGGATACATCTACTCCGAAAACAGGGTATTTCGACCTATTCACAGCAGCCTCGGCAAAATAGCACGCAGCTCCCATAGACGCGAGCACGAGCATGAGCCCTGCCAGCGCGCAAATTATATTTCTCTTCAGTATATGCATTTACTTTGCCGTGTCTCCCATAACGATACCTCGTCCGTTAGTGGCGAAGTAAACTCTGCCGAAAACCTCGCTGTCGCCTGTTATCGAATAGGTGAGGTTGCCGAAAAGGTGGTTATTATCGTTTATTCTCACCCATGTCTTTCCCTTATCAGTCGAGCGGTAGATACCGTCGCCGTGGGGAGTATCATTTCCGCTGACGTTATCGTTGCCCATGACATATATCGTCATGTAATCGCCCTCCTTTTCGGGAGCACCGAAGCCGAGAGCCTTTGCGTTTATGGTCTTGAGCACGGTAAAGTTCTTTCCGCCGTCTTCTGTATACATTATGGACGAGCCGGTAGCCGCCCAGACATGACCCTCTTTGTCGCCTACAGCAGTGAGCGTGCTGTTATCGGTAAGAACTGCTCCGGTAGACTCAAAATGATAGCCTCCGTCTGTTGAGATATAGAAAACTCCCTCGCATATCGCATAGAAGGTCTTTGGGTTGACTCTGTCGGCGATCACCTTTGCACCGTACGAGATACCCTCACAGTAATACCAGTTCTCGCCGTAATCGGGGGTAATATAGGGCTTGCCGCTGAGAGAAGCCGGCTTCCAGATTATGGTCTTGCCATCAGCAGACATAGCAACGCTTCCGCCGTAGGATTTTTCCGGAAGTCGCGAGATAACGTTCCACGTTGCTCCGCCGTCAGTTGTATAGTTCAGCGAAGCCTTCGTAGAATCGCTTGTGTAAACAGCATAATTTCCGTCGAGCCACGCACAGTCAACGGACTGGGCATCGCCGTTCTTGAAAAAGTGAGCGTCATCGGGACATTTTTCAACATCAAGGTGCGAGAAGCCCGTGAGGTCGCCCATTATCGAATACATCTGAGGCGAATCGCCGTCATATGGCGGTGCAACCATAGTGTAAACGGCGGTCTCTTCAATGCCGTAGGCGTCGAAGCTTATAGTAACGGGGTTGCCGCTGCCGAGGTCGGTTAGGTTTTCGGTGGAGTACAGAGTAGCTCCTGTTCCGTAGCTTACCTTGTCGGAATTGAACGGGTCAAGAGCAACAGCGGCAGTCCACCAACCGATAGAGGCTTCATCTCTGCCCCATGTTAGCCAATCGGCATCGGATACGTCCATTGTATAGTTCTTCTCACTGTTGGTGTAAAGAGCGTTCCAGCTTTCTCCGCCGTCAGTCGAGCGATATATGTTATGTCCTCTGTTATCCCAGAAGCCGAGCGAGGTCACAACAATAGTATCCTGATCCTGCGCATCGAGGGTTATACCGCCGAATCCACCATATCTGTTATCATCGAGTTTTGGCGTGATATCGGTGAACTCTTGTGTTGCAAGGTCAAGAACATACACTCCGCCGTTTTTGGGGTCAACATTCGGACCTGCGGTATCGGAGCATGCCATGTACATTTTACCGTCCGCAGATATCTCCGCCTGAAGCGGATAAAATCCCGCAAGGTTAGCAGGGAGAGTCTCCCATGTTGCTCCGTTGTCTGATGACTTGTAGATACATTCGCCGTTAGTCATGGCAGCTCCGGCATAGACGTCGTTGTTTGCGGGGTCAAAATGCACCCACATTATGCCTATGTTGTTACCCTCCTGACTGTAATCGCCCTTTACCGGGAACGATTCTACCTGTGCCCATGTTTTGCCGTAATCTTCGGACTTCCACAGTCCGTTATTTCTTGAACCGAAGTATACATTGCTGTTATTGACCGGATCTACGCAGAGCCTTTCACCGACACCTCTGCCGGAATTATTTCCTCCGCAGCCGAATGTAAGATCAAAGCGCGACCATGTCTCGCCGTAATCATCAGAAGCGAGGAGAGCACCGTTATCGCCCATATATGTTCCGCAGGCAGCATAGACCCTGTTGGGTTCCGCCGGGTCGGTAGCAATGCTTTCTATGCCGATGAGATTCCATTCTTCGCCGCCGAAGCAGTCAGTGATCGGTACCCACTTGTCCTTTTCGGTATCGAAGCGATAAGCTCCGCCTATATCCGTGCGGACATAGGCAAGTCCCTCCTGTGTAGGATTGTAGACTATACCGGTGATGTAGCCTCCGCCGCCTATAGCAACATTGCTCCACTCGTACTTTATCTGAGCGGAGTCCTTTTTATCCTTACTGCACCCCGAAAGCATGCCTGCCGTCATGGCGGCAGCTGCCAAGAGTGCTGTTATTGTTTTGATCCTCATTGTTTGCCTCCTGAAAAAGAGCTTGTATATATATTATACTATATTATTACAAATAAAGCAACAGGCGCGCAATAAAATTTTTGTTATGATATGCGGGAATGCTGACGGCGCTGAAGCACGGTAATTTTTCCGATGATGCATACATATTATTTCAAAAAAGGAGCTGATAGCATGAACATTGACGACTTCAACGAGAATACCGAATACGAGGACACTACCGAAGCGCTCCTTGAAAAGTATGATACGCGCCGCGCTTCAAAGCCCGAGGACGTTATCGCTATGCAGGCAGTACTCTGTATTCTGCTCGCAGTGCTGCTCATCGGAGCAAATTTCTTCTATCCGGATACGGCAGAGGCACTTTACAGCAAGCTATGCTCGCTGACTTCCGACACGGCAGACATTATCCCTAACCCCATAGACTTGATAATTTTATATTGTGATAAGCTTTAGCGCCGGTGAAACGCGATTGCGTATTTATTTTTCATTTCTGCTGTTCAATGCGGTGGTATTCACGTTCAGCAGTCAGGAATTGCTTTTTCAGTTCTATACTGTCTGTGTACTTCATGAAGCAGGGCATATCCTTTCCGCGGGCGTGATAGGAACGCATATAAAAAGTATCTCGTTCAGCGGCAGCGGCATACGTATGCTCACTGACAAGCGTTTGTGTTCCGCAGGAAAAAGTGCGTTTGTAATACTATCCGGACCCGCAGTCAATATTATTCTCTTTGCTGCGCTGAGAGAGCTTGGCTGCGGAGGCAGCTTCCCAATGCTGAATCTGGCAGCTGGGCTCTATAATCTGCTGCCATATCGTCAGCTCGACGGAGGTGCGCTCATCGACAATTATATTATGGGAAGCGTTCACGAAAGAGCTGCCCGTGCTGTGCTTGTTTTCGTTAAAGCGGCAATATCTGTAGTTTTGGCATATCTCACATTCGTCAAAGGCACAGAAATTCTTCCTTTGTTTGGAGTCTCGCTCCTGCTGTTCATCTCAGATATTTTAATGTACTGACCTCCGCAGGGAGGTCTTTTTGTATTCGCGATTTAATGATTAACGATAATTTTTTATCGTTATTTTTATACAAGAAACATATGAAAAACAACGTCTGTTTATATGCAAACATACAATTCTTATCGTTTATCATTAAATTTTAGTTGACAAACGCTAATTCATGTGATATACTGAGTACATCAGCTGAGGAACAACAAATAAACACTTTCAAAAAGGAGTAATATTTATGGAAAACAAGAATATCAAAAGCATCCACACAATAGGAAAAGTAAGTAAAATACTTTTAATCATCCTTCAGGTCGTTCTTATCATCGGATTCGTTGGCACGATCATCGGCGGAATAGCAGTACTCGCTCTGCCGAGCGACTTCATCAGCATAAAGGGCGGCGGAAATGCTGATGTCACCTTAAAAACAAGCCGTATCGCTTCAAAGATGATAGAGATCGATGATCTCGAGGACGCAAACTTTCACTTTAACAGCTTCGGATATAAAATAAACCTTGATACAACAGAGGAGAAGATATCCGATAACGAGACCGTTTATCATATCGCTGCTGACGCTGACGGAATAAGCGGTTTTGAAATAAAGATGACAGCGGCTGTTTCCTGCTTTGGCGCAGCAGTACTTCTCGCACTTTTCTATGTTGCTGCAATATTTGCAAAAAGGCTCGCAAAGTCTCTTGAGGTCTGCCGTTCACCCTTCGAGGAAAACGTCATCAAGGCAATGAAGGCATTCGGATTTTCTCTTATTCCATGGGCAGCATTAAAACTCCTTGTGGGTAATATAGATGGTGCTATCATGGCGCTGCTTGTACTGATGGTTCTCGTGCTTATAAATATCTTCAAGTACGGCGCACAGCTCCAGCAGGAATCCGACGAAACACTGTGAGGTGAGTGAAATGTCGATAATTCTAAGACTTGACCGTGTAATGGCGGACAGAAAAATGAGCCTCAACGAACTCAGCGAGGCGGTCGGAGTGAGCAACGTCAACCTCTCAAAGCTAAAAACGGGCAAGGTCAGCGCGATACGCTTCTCGACTCTCAATGCTGTGTGCAAGGTTCTCAACTGCCAGCCGGGGGATATACTCGAATTCATTGATGACGGACAATGAACCCCCGTCACGGGTGCCTTACAGCAGTTTCCGTTATAAAAACATAGGGCGGACAAAGGGGAGTTTCCTTTGTCCGCCCTAAAATATTATCCCTTTAATTCAACACGTCTTATTTTACCGCTGATAGTCTTGGGAAGCTCGTCACGGAACTCCACTATTCTCGGGTACTTGTAAGGCGCAGTGTGCTTCTTTACGTAATCCTGTATCTCCTTTTTCAGCTCGTCTGTGCCGACTGTTCCCTTGGTGAGAACGATGGAAGCCTTTACTACCTGACCTCTTACCGGGTCGGGAGCAGCGCTTACTCCGCACTCAAGAACGTAAGGAAGCTCCATGATAACGCTTTCTATCTCGAACGGTCCTATGCGGTAGCCCGAGGACTTGATAACGTCATCAACACGTCCGACGTACCAGTAATAGCCGTCCTCGTCCTTCCATGCGGTATCGCCCGTGTGGTAGAATCCGTCGTGCCATACGTCGGTGGTTTTTTCTTCGTCGTTATAATAGCCGAGGAAAAGGCCTGCCGGGATTTTTTTATCCGTGCGGATAACGATCTCGCCGGTCTCGCCGGTCTTTACAGGCTTGCCGTCGGGGTCAACGATGTCAATGTCATAAAGTGCGCTCGGTTTGCCCATTGAACCGGGACGAGCTGTCATACCTACGAAGTTTCCTATAGCGAGAGTTGTCTCTGTCTGACCGAAGCCCTCCATGAGCTTGACTCCGGTAGCCTTGAGGAACTGGTTGTAGACCTCGGGATTGAGAGCCTCGCCTGCAACTGTAGCATACTTTATCGAGCTGAGATCGTATTTGCTGAGATCCTCCTTGATAAAGAAGCGGTACATCGTGGGCGGAGCACAGAAGGTCGTGATGTTATACTTTTTGAACATGGGGAGTATCTTGTTAGCATCAAAGCGGTCGAAGTCATAAACGAAAACGCAGGTCTCACTGAGCCACTGTCCATAGAGCTTGCCCCAGAGTGCCTTGCCCCAGCCGGTATCGGAGATAGTGAAGTGTATGCCGTTCGGGTCAACGTTGTGCCAGTAGCGTGCAGTAATGAAGTGACCGAGGGCGTACTTATGGCTGTGCATAGCTATCTTAGGATAGCCTGTAGTTCCGGATGTGAAGAACATGAGGTTCGGCTCACTTCCGCACGAAAGGAGCTCGGGGTCTGTCGGACGCTCAAAAACATCGCTGAATGCTGACATTTCCTCATCGAAGGAAGCCCAGCCCTCGCGCTCGCCGTGGGCGATCATTCTTATTATATCCATGCCGCATTCTTCAATTGCAAGATCGACCTGATGAGCAACGTCGCCGTCACCGGTACAGACAATAGCCTTTACGTCGGCTGCCTTGAATCGGTATGTAAAGTCGTGCTGAACGAGCTGATTGGTCGCAGGGATAACGATAGCACCTATCTTGTGCAGCGCAATAATAGAGAACCAGAACTGATAGTGTCTCTTGAGGACGAGCATTACCTTATCGCCCTTTTTTATGCCCTTGGACTTGAAGTAATTTGCCGTCATGTTGGAGTATTTCTTTATATCGGCGAAGGTAAAGCGCTTTTCCTGCATATCGTCGGAAACATAGATGAGCGCGGTCTTGTCGGGACATTTAGCGGCGAGTCCGTCAACAATGTCGAAGCCGAAGTTGAAGGTATCGTCGTTTTTGAAGCTGATACCTGTCAGAGCGCCGTCCGCATCGGTCTGCACCTCGACAAATTTATCGGCAACAGGAGCTTCCACCTTTGCGAGGTCGAAGTTTGTGACGCCCGGGAGAATTACGGGGTCGAGATTCTGGATAGCGTGCTGAGGCTGATTAAGTCCGCAGACTATTGCGTAGAATTTACATTCCTTGCCGCCTACAGCCCATTCGTCGTGGGGCTCGCTGCTGTCGTAGTAGATAGAATCGCCTTCGTTGAGTATCTCGATATTATCGCCTACCTGGACCTTGAGTTGTCCGCTGATGACGATGTCCATTTCCTGTCCCTCATGAGAATGGGGATGCGGAACGCGGAACTCCTCATCAACATAAGGAATAGTTACGAGGAATGGCTCGGCAAGCTTGTTTCTGAACTTAGGTGCAAGGCGGAGGTAGCTGAGACCCTTGCGGCGCGCAATGGGAAGTCCTTCACCCTTTCTTGTGATATCAAAGCTGTAGATGTGCGGGCTCTCGCCTTCCATAAGGTCGGTTATCTCGATGCCGCACACATTCGCGAATTTATAGATAAAAGTGAAGCTGAAATCCTTAGCTCCGCCCTCATACGCGAGGTATTCATAGGTTGAAACTTCGGTCTTTTCAGCCATTTCCTCGGGAGTGAGGCCTACCGACTCACGCACGGCTCTAATTCGCTCGGCGACCTCTCTTATCTTAAACTCGGGATTCAATAAATTACTCATAGTAAGCCTACTCCTTTCTGTAGATTACAGACTGTTTAAAATTATGGTTTTGTACATTATGTACATATCAGCCTGTGCTTACGCAATTTTAATTATATCATTGCAATATGCTTTTGTCAATGCAAAAAGTTATTTTTGACAAATTCACCAAAATAAGCTCTTTTTTACAGCAAAAAAAGGACTGTCCAACATCGTGACAGCCCTTTTTCTTTTTGAACACACCTTTATGTGATATTAGTTTTAACTGTATATCCCGGCAATCACATCTTCCGTTACCGGCAGCGTATCCAGCTGACCGAGAATATACTTTCTCAGGGCTAATGAATCGTTTTCATCTATGATTCCGTCGCTTAGTATATCAGCACTTTCAAGCTGAAGAGAATTTAACTTTGTATTACCTGAAAGGTATTTATTTATTACAACGAGATCAAAGCTGTTTACACTTCCGTCGCCGTTGATATCGCCCGATGATTCCGGAACGATCTTGTTGCGCTCCGGAATAGTCTGATTCTCAAGCACAACATCAGTGGTAACGAACAGCTGCTCCCAGTACCAGCCATATTCGCTGTTGCGCTCGTAACATACTCCCACTCCTATGTGGGTATAGTTCGGGTTCATAATAGCAGCCCAGTGTCCCTCGGAATTCCGCCATTGATCAAAGGTAGCCTCAGCAGTGCCTGAGCCTGCAGCGATATTCTCGGCAGCCCTCGTATACGGAACGAGTCCCTCGTCCAGTGCTGTAATAAAGAGCTCTCCGTCAGGGCGGGTATGACTGAAACTAACGATGCACTCTCTTGCACGAACATTGGAAACATCACAGAGGTATGGAACCATGTACAGTGGCTCAAGACCTGCTTCTGTCCTCGCCTCATTGACGAGAAGGACCATTTCCTCTGCCATTGCATTGAGGTCATAGCTTTCCTCTGAATAGGATATCGTGGGGCAGCGGTTTATACACAGACCTGTGATAAGAAAAGCCAGCATGACAGCCGTTATCCTTTCAGCTGTTCTTTTAACAGCACTCATGAACCACACCTCCGTCCTAAAAATTCCCTATATTAATATTATCACATATTTAGGTTTTTTTAAAGAGACTTTCAAAGTTTTTGTTGATTATGCCGATAAAATTCTACTATTCGTACAAAAATATTTATACCAAAAGTTAAGTCTCTCCGGAATTATCCGGAGAGACTTATCATTTCATAGTAATTCAGCTTTCCTGTGACGCTTCTCTTGCAGCAGCTATTTCCGCATTTCCTTTCTTGATAACATCAACTATCTGAGGATAATACTTGTCAAGCGCTTCAAGAGCTATACCTATGTACTCCTCGACCTGCTTGATGAGCTCGCCGCTGGCGATTACAGCATTGCAGGTCACGATCACATATCCCTCATCATCAAGGAACATCTTACAATTATATGTCTGCGGATCGCTGTTAAAGCGGTTCATCAGTTTATATATATCTATTATGCGTTCCTTAAAGCGGGCAATGCGGCTGACTGCAAGGTTGAAATTATTTTCCGATTCGTAATAGCTTATAAAGAATATCACGTCCGCTCGGCTTTCAGGAAGCGTCAGGCGGAATCTGAGAACATTTTCGTCGTCTTGTCTGGTCTGGAATGGTATACGTCGTCTGTCGAGCATATCGCCTATCTGAGATATTACTTTATTCATTATTGTTCCTCCTGTTCAGCGGAGAAAGATCCGCATTTATGTATGAAAATTATAACATATTATCGTGAAAAAAGCAACCGTCGCGGAGAGATATTTCCGATTTTTTTATCATTGACGCGAAGACGGCAGTATAACATATAATGTTTCAAAAAGCAATGGATCACGGGCGGTTCTTTCTTTAGTTCCCATATAATTGATATTTGTATCTCTTTCTGAAAAACTGCATATAATATACGGAACATATTTCGGCGTGCCGTATGCCGTAAAGCGGCGGAGTACTTATTATGTGCGGAATTGCAGGAGCGATAAGCTTCATAGAAGATATGCGCGCGGGTATGAAGATATACGAAAATATGCAGCGCGCTCTCATCAGACGCGGTCCCGACCAGCGAGGTATAGTCATCTCGCGTGAGGCAGCCCTGATACACACCCGGCTTGCCGTTATTGATATCGAAGGCGGACGGCAGCCCATGACCTTCGGAGAATATACCATAGTATATAACGGCGAGCTGTATAATACAGACGAGCTGCGCAAAGAGCTCGGGGCAGATTTTGACTTTGATACCCATTCCGATACAGAGGTCGTTCTGAAGTCATTTATAAAATGGGGAGAGGACTGTGTTGACAGATTCAACGGGATATTCGCCTTTGTTATATACGATACCTTCCGAAGAAGAGCCTTCCTTGCACGAGACCGCATCGGCGTAAAGCCGCTTTTTTACTTCAAGTCTTCAAATAAGCTGATATTTGCGTCAGAGCTTCCGGCTCTTTTAGAGCATCCGGACGTTCCCCATGAAATAGACGAAAACGGCGCAGCAGAGCTGCTGCTTATGGCTCCCGGAAGGACTCCGGGCTGCGGCGTTATAAAAGGCATTGAGGAGGTACGCCCTGGCTGGTGCGGCTTCTATTCCGAGGACGGACTTGAGCTCCGCGAGTACTGGCGGCTGCGTGCGTATGAGCTGCACGAGAACTTTGAACAGACCGCAGAGCATGTCCGTGAGCTCGTGCTTGATTCGATACGGCGTCAGCTTGTTTCCGATGTTCCTGTCTGCACATTTCTCTCGGGTGGACTCGATTCGAGTCTGATATCTGCCGTTGCCGCTGATGAAATGAAAAGACAGGGCAGGCTGCTCGATACTTTTTCCATTGATTACAGGGATAACGAAAAATACTTCCAAAAGAGTCATTTCCAGCCAAACAGCGATCCGGAATATATTCAATGCATGGTCGATCATCTCGGTACAAACCATCATTGGACGGTTGTAGATACTCCCGAGCTTGTCGCAGCGCTTGATGAGGCAGTAGACGCGAGAGGTCTCCCCGGAATGGCTGATGTTGACGCCTCACTGCTGGTATTCTGCCGCGAGATAAAGAAATACGGAACAGTAGCGCTTTCGGGCGAGTGTGCAGACGAGATATTCGGCGGCTACCCATGGTACAGAGATAAGGATATCCGTATGACTGACGGCTTCCCGTGGGCTCAGAGCACTGATTACCGCAAGCGTTTTCTCTGCGAGGAATACGCGCAAAAAATAAACGCCGACGAATACATCTACAGCGCCTACAGAAATACTGCTGATTACGCCGACAAGCTGCCCGCTGACGATGAGACCGAGTACCGTATGCGTGAAATGACCCAGCTTAATTTCCATTGGTTTATGCAGACCCTGCTCGACCGCAAGGACAGAATGAGTATGTACAGCGGACTGGAGGTTCGCGTTCCGTTCTGCGATTACCGTATAGCGGAGTACCTATATAATGTAAAGTGGGAATATAAAGACTATATGGGACGAGAAAAGGGGCTTCTGCGTGAGGCGATGAAGGAATGGCTGCCTGAGAAGGTCCTATGGCGCAAGAAGAGCCCATATCCCAAGACGCACAATCCGAACTTCCTTTCAGCGGTGACAGAAAAGCTCCGCACTATCCTCGATGAGGACGGCGGAGCTCTGACTCAGCTCGTGAAGCGCGAGGAGCTCGAAAAGATTCTGTGTCACGAGGATCATGTACAGTGGTATGGTCAGCTGATGAATCTGCCACAGACTATTGCTTTTTTCATACAGCTTGATCACTGGCTCAAGAAATATGATATAAGGCTTGAGTGAAAAAGGCAGCCCTTATACTTCGCCATTAATATCATGATCATTTTTCGAGTGTGCCGTGGGAGAGTGATTTCAGGTAGGCATTGATAAAGCCGTCGATGTCGCCGTCCATTACCGCCTGAATGTTGCCGTTTTCAAAGCCCGTGCGGTGATCCTTTGCGAGAGTGTATGGCATGAAAACGTATGAACGTATCTGCGAACCCCACGCTATCTGGTTCTGCACGCCCTTGATGTCCTCGATCTTTTCGAGGTGCTCGCGCTCCTTTATCTCTATGAGCTTGGAGCGCAGCATTTTCATGGCGTAGTCCTTGTTCTGGTACTGGCTTCGCTGAGTCTGGCAGGATACAACGATGCCTGTAGGCTTGTGGATAAGTCTTACCGCAGAGCTGGTCTTGTTTACCTTCTGACCGCCCGCACCGCTTGAACGGTAAACCTCCATTTCGATATCCTCAGGGCGGATATCCACCTCGATCGAGTCGTCTATTTCGGGCATTACCTCGAGTGCTGCGAAGGAGGTGTGACGCCTGCCCGATGCATCGAACGGGGATATGCGCACAAGTCTGTGTACACCGGATTCTGATTTCATATAGCCGTAGGCATTGTCGCCCTCTATGAGTATAGAGGCAGACTTCATTCCCGCGTCGTCACCGTCGAGATAGTCGAGCAGCTCGACCTTATAATCATGTCGCTCCGCCCAGCGGTTGTACATACGGTAGAGCATCTCTGCCCAGTCCTGAGCCTCTGTGCCGCCTGCGCCCGCATGGAAGGTGAGGATCGCGTTAGAGTTATCATATTCGCCTGTGAGGAGCGTTGCAAGCTTTTCCTCCTCGAGCTTTTTCTTGAAGGAATCAGCCTCCGCCTTTATCTCCTCGACGGAGCTGTCGTCGTCCTCTTCGATAGAGAGCTCGATGAGGGTTATAACGTCCTCGAGGCTTTCGTTGAGCTTATTGAACTTGTCTATTTTCTTTTCAAGGGACTTTGTCTCCTTCAGTACTGCCTGAGAATTTTCGAGGTCGTCCCAGAAGCCGTCCTTAGCGGTCTCCTCGCCGAGTTCTGCTATTCTTTCCTTAGCAGCCTTGATGTTGAGCACATCGGCGAGCTCGGTCATTTCCTTTCTGTAGCCTGTCATTTCAACTCTGAGGTCGTCGAGTATTATCATAATATCTGTCCTTTCCGTTTAGAAGTTAGAGATTAAAAATTAAAGATTAGATCTTACATTATATTTCCTTTCTTTAGTTGAAGGGGCATCCGCAGAACACCGAAGGCGGAGTTCTTTGCATTAAAATCAATTTCCGCAGTATACTATAGCCGCTGCGGTGACGTTGTCCTCTCCGCCCTTTGCAAGCGCCTTGTCCCTGAGAAGTTCCAGCCGCATGGGGAGGCTCTTAGGCAGTTCCATTATCTCCTCGATATCAAGCGGAGAAACGTAGTCCGACAGACCGTCTGTACAAAGTATGAGCACATCGCCGTATTCCATTTTACCTATGGGGAGTATATCTATTTTAGGCTCTGCATTTATATTTCCGAATGCAGGAAAGATGATGTTCCTGTGAACGTGGGTCCTGCGCTGTTCAAGGGTTATCGTGCCCTCTTCATAAAGAAGCTGAACGAACGACTGATCCTTGGTGAGCTGTTTTATCCTCCCGCCCCTGAACCTGTAAAGCCGTGAATCGCCGACGTTGAACGATAGGATATTTCCGCTCTCATCTGTCGCAACACCGCAAAGAGTGGCCTGCATATTGCGTATTTCCGGCTGTGACGAGCTGTATTCGGCAATAGCTCTGTGTATTGAGGTGAGCTCAGCACGGAGATCTGAGGAGGAATTGTAGCTGAGCATGCTGATATTTTCAAGGCACATTTTTGAAGCAAGCTCGCCCGACAGTTCTCCGGAAACTCCGTCCGAGACTGCGGCTATGAACGGAGCGCGGAGCTTCTGCTCACCGGTCCCCTCCGTGAAAATATCCGCGCCGATAAGAAGCGCGTCCTCATTATGCGGCATAACGCCTTTGTCGGTGATTCCGCAGCAATAAAACATAAGCTAAAACCTCTGAGTAATGTCGTAGAATTTCATGCCGTTGCGGCAGGTGATGTCAAGAAGCTCCTGAACGGGAATGCCTTTTATTTCGGCAGCCTTTTCCGCAGTGAAAGCTATCATGGAGCTGTCGCTCCTCTTGCCCCGGAATGGCACGGGAGCCATATACGGGCAGTCTGTTTCGAGCAGGAGCCTGTCGAGGGGAACTGCCTCAAGCGCGCGAAGCGCTTTTTTTGCGTTTTTGAATGTGAGAACCCCGGTAAAGCCGATATACATACCGAGCTTTATTACCTCTTTTGCGGTCTCGGCGGAGCCGCTGAAACAATGGAGAACGCCCTGCGGCTTATACTCCTTAAGGATATTGAGAGTATCCTCAGTCGCGTCCCGGCTGTGTATGATGACGGGCAGACCGAGCTCTTGCGCAAGCTCGAGCTGCTCACGGAAGAGGCGTATCTGCTTTTCTCTGTCATAGCCGTCATAGTGATAATCGAGTCCTATCTCACCGATAGCTCTTACTTTTTCGGAACTTTGTGAGAGCTCCTTCAGCTGCAGAAGATACCCGTCCGGGGCAGTGTCCGCATATTCGGGGTGGACTCCTACTGCGGCGAAGATGTAGTCGTATGCCTGTGCTGTTTTTACATTTTCTGCTGAGTCATCAAGTGACGAGCCTGCAAGCATTACAAAGCGGACTCCCTTCTGCGGGAGCTGACGCAGGAGCTCGTTTCTGTCGGTATCGAATGCGCTGTCGTTATAATGCGCGTGAGTGTCAAAGATATTTTTCATGGCATTAATCTGAGAAATACTGGTCGCGCAGGCTGCTGATGAAGTTATCGCTTGCGATGAAATCGCTGTCAGCGGCAGTTCCGTCGAGGGAAAGGGTGATCGCAATAGAGCTTCCGTTTTCAAACATATTCTTTACGGCAGTCTTGCGGTTTTTGTAATCAACGGAAGTGATATTTGAATCGACCATATTTATTATGATGTTAAAATTCGTATCAAAGCTGTCGGCAATACGCTTTCCGTCCGCCTGATTTATCATGGCTGAAAGCACAGAAGCGGCAGTAAAAGCTCTTTCGGATTCGCCGCCCTTGAACATAGAATATGTAACGAACGTCTCTATCTGTTCGCTCTTCATGTACTGCTGACTTCCGTCGTTTTTGAAGCCGGCGATGTCGGCGTTCACGGCATAGGTAACTCCGCCGAAGATATCGCATATCTTTTTAAAGGACTCAGGATCGAACTTCATATATCTGTCGATAGTGATGCCGAATACGGATTCGGTGAACGAGACGGCTGAGGCAGCTCCGCCGCGGTCGTATGAGCCCTGAAGGCTTTGCTGTTCACCGTCAACTATCGCGATCGTATTGGTTGGGATACCAATGAAAACGAGTTCCTTTTTAACAGGAAGAGAACGCATGAGAATGAAGGTCTCGGAGCATTTCTGCTCAGGCTCGTCAAGGATAAAGAGGATAGTGTGATTATCCTCATATGTTATCTGTTGGCTTATCCTGGGGGTAGGCTCAGGCGGAGCGTCCTCCTTGCCGAAGCCGAAATAGCGGTATACGCCATAAGCCATACCTCCTATGATGATAAGTCCCACAAATATAGTTATAAGGAACGGAACAGCGATACGTCCGCTTTTCTTTTCTGCCATTTTGAATTCTCCTTTTTTCATATTTTTATACTATGCGCTATCTCAAAATGTCTTCGGACATTTTGAGAGCTGCCGTCGATGACGGCAGGCGGCAAAATTGCCGCAAACGCTCGGGTTATGCTGCCTCTGCAAATCCGCAAAGCGGATTTGCGGCTGCGCAGCAGCCTGCAAAATGCACTTTGTACATTTTGCAACAGAGGCAAGTATATCAAAATCAGCGATGAATAACTATTCGTATAAAGTTGCTGAGGAAAATATTCGCACAGGAATGAATGAAAATATTTTTCCCAAAAGCTGAGTTTAAAATTAATGTCGGAAAATCGTTTATCAACAGGGTTTTCCACGCTTTCAACATTAAAAATTGATCGTGAATGTTTAAACACAGGATTCAACAATCTGTTGAAAAACAGTTTTAAAGTCAAAATCACTTGCAAAATCCGTCAAGTGTGATATAATTATATATGAGCGCAGGATTTTCAGAAATTCGGGGCAGGACCGGGAAAATCGCTGATCTCGGCTATTTTACGCCCTATCTTCCTGATATCCGGACCTGCCTGCGACATTATCCGGTAGATATTCTCAAGACCAAAGCTGCAAATGCTTTTTCCGCTTCTTTCAGCGTAGGACAGGGTCTGATATGTTCCGGATATCGAATGTCCGCTGTTGAAAAAAGCTATAACGGCGGAAGAATTGTCAACCATGAAGTAATTCCTGTCTTTATAAAGAGAGGAAGATGTGTTTGCCGGACCTTTGCCGTAGATGATATTAGGCTGGCTGTTTGTAACGATAAGATGATCGGAATTTGACTCGACCTCGCGCAAAAGCTCCTTATATTTTGCAGAAAAGCGTTCGGAATGGCGCAGATACGGAAGCACGCCGATCAGCGACAGCTTTTTTCCGCTTTTCTTTTTCATTATCACGTATTCGGCAGCCCAGAGATCTGTACCTGTGGCAAGACCGCTGATGAAGCAGCTGTAGCCCTTTTCTGATGCGAGGTCAATGTATCTGTAGAGCATGAGCTTTACCGCTGAAACAGTGATCGTCCGGTAAAGGGGATTTCCTTCATATGGCTCTATATTCTTTTCGCGGTGTCCCGTAAAGCATAGAGTTCTGCTGCGGTCGTGATCGTCGGGCAGCGAAGTGTACACGGGCATTCCCGAGTTGAGCGAGAAAAGCATATCACACCTCCGAAGATGAATGTCGTTGACCATACATTATTAATTATACCATACACGGCTTTTTATTTCAAGGGGAATTTGAGCCTGTAATAAAATTTTAATATAAAGAGAGAAAATATAATGTAAAATCAATCTCTGAACGGAAAGGATATGACCGACAATGAAACCGTATTTGAAAAGAGCGTGGGCGGAGGTGTCTCTGGCTCAGCTTGAGAAAAACGTTGATGTGATAAGATCGCTGAACTCGGAAAGCACAGAGATAATGGCGGTCGTAAAGGCGGACGCCTACGGACACGGCGACGAGCATATAGTGCGTTGTCTTGCCGAGAGATGCAGCGTGAGATATTTTGCCGTGTCGAATCTCGACGAGGCTATAGCGGTGAGGGGATTTGCTCCGAAGGCAGATATACTGATACTCGGCTATACTCCGCCCGAGTATGCCCACGAAATAGCTATGTATAATATAATTCAGGGAGTTGTTTCTGCGGATTACGCCCTTGCGCTGACGAAAAACACTCCCGAGCCGATACGCTGCCACATCAAAATAGATACCGGCATGGGCAGGATAGGGCTGCGGCATGATACTCCGCAGGAGTGTGCCGATGAGATCGCCGCAATGATGAAGATAGAAAAGCTCTCGGTCGAGGGCATATATACGCATTTTGCAGTTGCCGACAGCGATGATCCCGACAACATTGCTTACACTGACCGCCAGCAGCGGTTTATTACGGATACATACGACGCTCTTGCCGACATGGGGATAAAACTGCCGCACCTGCACTTCATGAACAGCGCGGCTACCTGCTACAGAAACAGTCCCCGCAGCACACTTTCCCGTGCAGGTATAATCCTTTACGGACTGCACCCCGACATATCGCTCGATATTCCCGAGGGGCTTGCTCCGGTAATGGAGGTAAAGGCGGTCATCTCGCAGGTCAAGACCGTTAAAAAGGGTGCCTGCATAAGCTACGGTCGCACGTTCACGACAGACAGGGAAATGCGCATAGCAACGGTAACTGTTGGCTATGCGGACGGCTATTCGCGGCTGCTCTCAGGCAGGGGAGAGATACTCGTTCACGGTAAGCGCTGCAAAATAGTCGGAAGGGTATGCATGGATCAGCTCATGATAGATGTATCGGAAGTTCCCGAGGCTGAATCGGGCGATATAGTGGTATTGATCGGACGCGACGGCGACGACATCATCACTGCCGATGAGCTTGCCTCTGTATACGGAACTATAGGATATGAGGTCGTTTGCGGCATTTCAAAGCGTGTTCCGCGGATATATATTGATTGAGGTGAGTGAAATGAAAAAAATTTTACTTGCTGCCGCTTTAGCCGTATTACTCACCGGCTGCGGCACTTACGGAGACGATTCTTCATCGGCTGATACGTCCGTCAACACCAATACCGCTCCGGAGACGAATGTATCTGAAACTGAAGCTGCTGAGGCGGAGGCAGCTGACGCTCCGGACGGCGCTTCGGGACTGGTGATGCGCATAGGCGATCAGCCTGACGGCAAGATAGTCCTCACCGGCGAGGATATCGAAAGTGCTGAGCCTTTTGCCGTTATGGAAGAAAATGATATGCTGTACTCCGTGGTACTCACCTTTAATGATGAGGGCAGAGAAAAGCTCGCGAAGATAACAAGCGAACTGGCTGGCACTGAAACTCCCCTTGCAATATGGGGGGACGGCGAGCTTATCTCCGCTCCCTGTGTCAGTACACCGATAGATGACGGAAAAGCCGTTATAACAGGCGATTTCACTGTAGAAACGTCTATGGAGCTTTCAAGGAGGATAGTTCCGCTTTCAATAGATGATATGAAGAAGGATGAGGAATAATGAAAAAAGCAATGACGATATCCTATGAGGTGGGAGACAATCTCTATCTCAATATAACTAATAAATGTCCTTGCGCGTGTACGTTCTGCATACGCAACAATGCTGACGGAGCATACGGCTCCGATCCGCTGTGGCTGGAGCATGAGCCGTCGCCCGACGAGATCCTTGCCGATCTCGACAAGCGTGACCTTGCGAAATACAGGAATATAGTGTTCTGCGGCTACGGTGAGCCGACAGAGCGGCTTGACGTGATTCTTTTGGTGGCGAGCGAGCTAAGGGCACGTTCCATGTGTCCTCTGCTGAGGATAAATACCAATGGCCTCGGCAATCTCATCAACGGGCGGAGCATTGCGGCAGAGCTGTGCAGCGCGCTCGATATTATTTCCGTCAGCCTTAATGCAGGCACAAAGGAAGAGTACATGAGGGTAACACGCCCGAAATTCCCCGATGCCTACGAGGCTATGCAGAAATTTACCTCGGACTGTGTAAAGCAGGGCACGGCACAGGTGATGATGACAGTAGTGGACGTTATCCCGCCCGAGCAGATAGAGGCTTCAAGAGAGATATGTGAGCGCCTCGGTGCGAAGCTGCGCATACGCGAGCTTGTGGAGTAGAGCTTATCCGGGTGGATATTAACAGAAAATGAGCTGCCGAGCCTGAGATCATAGGCTCGGTATTTCTTTTTTGCACTCTGCCAAAGGGAACTCGCTTTGGCGGAGTGATGCCTCTATACCTGAATCCTAATATCTCAAAAATCGCAATTCTATCAATATTTGCGATGTTGTTAATAAATCGTTGACATAATTGAAATAATGTGTTAAAATGTAACTATGAGTGCCGTGCAGTGCAGAGTGCGGCAAACGACCTTACAACATAATAATGGAGGAATCAACAATGAAAGGAATAACTGCAAAGAAGCTTGCAGCAGGTATCATGAGTGCAGTCATGATAGGCTCGGCTTCATCGACCGTCTATGCGGCGAGTCCGTCAGGACTTACAGCTTCATCACTGAAAACCGCTGATGACGACATCATCTATTCGACCGATTTTGAGGACGGAGATGTTTCACAGTTCTCCAAGAGAGGTGATACGGATACGACCGAGCTTTCTGTCTCGGAGGAATATGCTGTGAGCGGAACTAAGTCTCTCTGCGCAAGCGGACGCACCAAAAACTGGAACGGACCTTCGTTCCGTATCGACGATAAGGTCGATCCCGGAGTATCCGTGCTCGTCAGCATGAGTGTTTGCGGACAGTGGTATACCAACTGTGGTATAAGCCTGCAATATACGGATTCGTCGGGTCAGCAGCATTATGAAAACTTCATCAATCCCGATACGGGTCAGACAACATGGCAGGGAAATGGCTGGCAGACGGCTGTCGACCTGAAATTTAGCTATGCCGAAGATGTTACAGAAGTATATGTATACGTTGAGGGCGGAGGAACAGATAATATCTATATCGACGATTTCACGGTCAAGCTCGCACCCGTATACCATCCTGAATCGGATATACCTTCCCTCAAGGACGTTTATGCGAATTATTTCAAGATAGGTACTGCGGTAACGGCAAAGGAGCTCGCTCCCGCCTCCACAAAGGAACTCATTCTCAAGCATTTCAACAGCATTACAGCAGGCAATGAACTCAAGCCCGATTCGGTGCTCGACAAAAACGCCTGCCTCGCTATGGCAGAAGCCGGCGATGACACCGATCCGCAGGTAACTCTTTCGGCAGCGCGTTCCATACTCAATTTCGCAAGAGATAACAATATCCCCGTAAGAGGTCACGTGCTTATATGGCACCAGCAGACCCCTACATGGTTCTTCAAGGAGAATTATGATGCAGACGGAGAATGGGTCTCAGAAGAAAAAATGCTCGTGCGTATGGAAAACTATATCAAGAACGTTTTCGCAGCGGTCGAGGAAGAGTATCCCGATGTTGACTTCTATGCATGGGATGTTGTGAACGAGTGTATACTCGACGACGGCTCTGCGCGTCAGCCCGGTTCTCAGGAGGAGGGCTCCGCAAAGTCTCCGTGGGTACAGATATTCGGCGACAACAGCTTCATCAAGCCCGCTTTTGAATTTGCCAAGAAGTATGCTCCCGAGGGATGCAAGCTCTATTACAACGACTTCAACGAGTATATGCCCCAGAAGTACCCCGCTATAGTTTCACTGGTAGAGGAGATAAATTCCGACGGTCACTATATCGACGGCATCGGTATGCAGTCTCACCTTGGAACTGACGTTTTCCCGACTGCAAGTGTATACGAAAAGGCTCTCAAGGCGTTCTGTGAAACAGGTCTTGACGTCCAGGTAACTGAGCTTGACCATATGATAAGCGGTACTGATAAATTTGAAGAGCAGGCTCAGTACTACAGCGATATCATGGACGTTCTCGTTAAATATTCTGACAGTATTTCCGCAGTTGTATTCTGGGGAACTACCGACGATCAGAGCTGGAGAGCTTCCAAGTATCCGCTCCTGTTCAATGAGGATTATACTGCAAAGCCTTGCTATTATTCGATAATCGACGGCATTGATTATACCACTGTTACAACAACTACAACAACCACAACAACCACAACAACTACGGTAACGGCTACAGGCGAAGTCCCCGATATTGATTACGGTAATGCAAACTGTGATGACACTGTTAATGTAGCTGATGCGGTCCTTATCCTTCAGGTGCTTGCTAACCCTGATAAATTTGGTGTAAATGGCTCCGACGAGAATCATATCACATCTGACGGCTATGAGAATGCAGACTGCAATCTCAGCCGCGACGGAGTTACATCTATGGACGCTCTTTATGTTCAGCAGAGCGTGCTCAACATAATAACACTTCCTGTTGAATGATAAGCAAAAGGCCTGCTCCATATGACGGATACCCATACAGAAGTTTTGCCCCAAAGCATTTCAAAGTGCTTCGGGGCATTGTATTTATTTGATTTGCTCAGATAAATCAGAATTTGTGTAGTTGGCGTTGGTGATATGTTTACTATCAGGCAGTACAATCGCCCCTGCGCAAGGCGTTCCGGGCACTGTGCCTGTCCGGTTATGCAGATCAGTCAGGATTTCTCATCCATCATCATGTCGATTGCTTCATCAAATGAAATACACTTGGCATATCTTCCATTCCATATGAATTCATTGTAGTACTTGTATGTCATTTCAGAATCCATGAACCGATTATCAAATGTACTGTTCGTGTTTTCGGGTACAATCATTTCATAGCTGTGTTCAAATCCGCTTTTAATGGTGGCATCAATGCAATACTCTGTTTGCAATCCGATAATCACAATGCTTTTTTCATTTTTTCGCTTCAAATATTCTGACAGGCCGGTATTGATAAAAGCACTGTTTACGTATTTATCGAAAATAGCCTCATTGTCAGCAGGGGCAAAATCAGCATATATTTCGTAGCCATCCTTTCCTCTTGTCAGCTCACTGTCTGAACCGTCATCATGTCTTACGTAAATGACTTCAACATGATTCTTCCGGGCAGTATCAATCAGCTTCTTCACACTGGAAACAAACAGCTCAAACTGATACAGTCTGTTGTTTATGATCGCTTTTTGCGTATCAACAACCAAAAGCACCACAAAACCATCTCCTAAATTCCGATTTATAATAATAACAATTATATCATGACCTTGCCGCAGTGTCAATAGAAACGCCATAGTACTTCTGACTTTACATCAGAAATACTATGGCTTAATACTTCTATATGAGCATCACTCTTAGGGGCAGGTCTTTTTTTGCTGTAATGATAAAATAAACTTCAAATTTCATTGCGCGAACCTTGATTTTTTATAAATCGTATGATATAATAAGATATTGAAAAAACTCTTTAAAAGGAGGAGGCTTATGACTAAAAAAGGAAAGATCGTTCTTGCGGTTTCACTTTCTGCAACATTTATCGCTGCTGGAGCCGCAGCTGCTACGGTCATTATCTGCAAGAAAATTTACGAGAAGAACTACTTCTCGGTAAACGATTGAAGCGACCTCGGCAATGACGCCGCCGTCCATTAATTACTACGCTAATTTTTAAAAAAGAAGGTTGAATAATATGGAAATCAAGTTCACAAAAGCAGAAACTCTCAAGGCTAAGCCTCAGCCCGGCGATAAGCTCGGATTCGGACACATCTTTACTGATTATATGCTCCTTATGCCATACGACGAGGGTCAGGGCTGGCACGACCCCGAGATACTTCCTTACGGAAATATCGAGCTTTCTCCTGCCGCAATGTGCCTCCACTATGGTCAGACCGTTTTCGAGGGACTCAAGGCTTACAGAACAGCTGACGGCAAGGTGCAGCTTTTCCGTCCGCAGGAAAACTTCAAGAGAATGAATAAGTCCAACGAGAGACTTGTTATCCCCGAGCTTCCTGAGGAGCTTGGTATGCAGTGCCTGATGGAGCTCCTTAAGATCGAGAAGGACTGGGTGCCCTCAAAGGACGGAGAATCACTCTACATAAGACCTTTTATATTTGCAGTTGACCCGTTCCTCGGCGTTAAGCCCGGCGCGCAGTATTACTTTATGATAATTCTTTCTCCTTCGGGAGCTTACTATGAGAGCGGTCTTGATCCCGTAAATATTTACGTTGAGAGCAAGTATGTCCGCGCTGTAAGAGGCGGTATGGGCTTTGCTAAGACAGGAGGAAACTACGCTGCTTCGCTCATAGGACAGGACGAGGCTCACAAGCAGAACTACTCTCAGGTGCTCTGGCTCGACGGCGTTGAGCAGAAGTACATTGAGGAAGTGGGCGCTATGAACATCTTCTTTGTCGTTGACGGTAAGGTCATCACACCTATGCTTCAGGGCTCTATCCTTCCCGGCATCACAAGAAAGTCCGCGATCGAGGTATGCAAGTCAAAGGGACTTGAGGTAGAGGAGAGAAGGATAACCATTCAGGAGATCGCCGACGCATACGATGCAGGCAAGCTCAATGAGGTATTTGGTACCGGTACTGCTGCAGTTATCTCTCCCGTTGGTCATCTCAAATGGGGCGACAAGGTAATGGAGATAAACGACAATAAAATAGGTAAGATCTCTCAGATGCTCTACGATACCATGACAGGTATTCAGTGGGGCAAGATAGAGGATACATTCGGCTGGATAGTTCCTGTTGAGTAAAAAAATCAGCTCTGCCTTAACCGGCAGAGCTTTTTGCATTTATTATCGTTTTTTTCCCGCAGCAAGAGTGTAGCTGATATCGAGCAGCGCGAGGATATCTTCAAGGGGGACTGTTCCGTCGAGGATCACTGTTATCCAGTTTGATTTATTCATATGGTATGCAGGAAAGTAACCCTCGGAAGATCGCAGCGAGCCGCTCATCATGGGATCACATTTTATGTCGATGATATCAACGTGCTCGTCACTCGGAAGTCCGAGCTTGCTGCGTGGTATGTGCATAAAGACAGCGTACCACTTTTTATTGTCGCCCCGCCGAAGAACGGAGTTGCCCGAGCGCTGCCACAGGAATTCACGCTTTGAGCCGTACTTTTTTTCTGCCGCTGAGCATATTTTTTCTGTCAGATTCTTTTCCGTTTTATTCCACTCCTTTATACTCTGCGCTATTGCCAAATATCCATTAAGATATTTGGCAATCCCCCGTCTGTGACGGGGGACGGCGCATTGCGCCGTAAGCGCTCCGTTTATACTGTCTCTTCAAAGCCGCAAAGCGGCTTTGTGGCTGCGTTGCAGCCTGCAAAATGTACATTGGACATTTTGCAATAGAGGCAAGTATATATGTGAGTAAGGGCGGCATTATGAGCCGCCCTTTTTGCCATTATTCCTCGGGTAATGTTATTAGTTTCAGCAAATACTTTTGAATTGCAAGTGCGTCCTTGGAAGTGACGCCGTTGCCGACCTCAGAGCAGTCGGCATTTATCATACCCGGAGCAGTGATATGGTCTGTATCAGAGCCGTTCTCACCGTATCTATCGGGATTTGCCTGCGCCTGGAGTATAAGTACAGCATCAGCCATTTCAACAGTTCCGTTGCAGTTGGCGTCGCCGTAGAGAACATCACTTTGCTGGATAGAAGTAGTGGTTTCGGAAGTGGTAGTAGTAGTAGTAGTAGTAGTTGTTGTTGTTGTTGTTGTTGTTGTTGTGGTCGTAGTCTCTGACGATTTTGCGGGCTGAACTATGAATTTCTGACCCGAGCCGCCCCAGTAGCTCCACTGGCAGATGTTTGCGCCGCTATCCAAGCTTATGCCGTATACATCAAGGCATGAGGTGCCGCCTGAAGCTGCTGTAAGTATCGTATACGAGCCGTCCTGATTGCAGTAGAAGCTGAATTTCTGTGAGACATCTCCCTTATATGCTGATAGGTAAGCGTCCTTTCCGTTATCGCCGGATCCGTCCTCTATGGTGAGATATTCGTCATCAGAGAGGCTTATCGTATAGTAGCCGTCATCGAGCTTCGTGATCTTCCAAGCCTGAATATCGCTGTTCTGCTGAGCGCTGCCGCCGTTTGAGCCTGACGACGCATTCAGAAGCAGAGAGCTGTTTATATTTTTTATTGTGTACCAGCCGTCGTTGACCGTCGGGCAAACGGGCTTGATGTTCCAGAGCTGACAAGCGCCGCCCCAGTATTCATACTCTGCGATATTTCCGCCGTTTTCCTCGCTCCAGCCGAATACATCCAGACCGGAAGCGTCTTCGGAGGATTTTGATACGATACCGAACGAGCCGCGATCCTGAACAAGCTTGAAGAGCTGGTTATCCGCACCGGTATACTCTGATATTTCAACATTTCCGTCGTTTATGGTGATAGCTTTGTTCTCGTCCGCCATTGCGGATATGAACACATAGCCGTCCGAAGCCATATTTATGCGCCATTCCTGGTGCTTTCCGCCGGTATATGTCCACTGCTGTATATTTGTTCCGTCATCTGTGCTTCCGTCTGTAAGATCAAGTGACTTGCCGTTGAAAACGCTCGTTATCGAGTAGGAAACTCCATTGAGCAGACCCGTATCATACAGATAAGCAGACTGTGTGAAATGATCGGAATCGGCAGCCTTATAAACGAGCTGACTGTCGGTAGTTCTGTCTACCATATCTTCGGTTATGTCGTAGGCTGCGACCTTGCTGCCCCATACGCACATATTGTTTCCGGTAGCTGTAAAGGTCATTTTGGTCACCATTTCATCAGATTCGTCCTGCTGAACGATAAATGCACCCTTGTAGGTCGTTCCGCCATAGGTGATCGACATATAGGGGGTTCCGTCTGTGACAGACCATGTTCCTGAGATATCTCCCGTAACAGTTCCGTTAGTGTTGAGAGTAATGCTCACGGGCTTGGCAATACCTACAACGTCACCGGCGTCGGAATCGGACCACTCGGACTTGTAACCCTGATCAAGAGTATGGACAAGAAATTCATATTCGCCTGTTATAGCTGCCATTGTATGACCGTTTTCGGAGAGTGATTCACCGTTATATTCGTAAGCTGTGGCAGTTGGCCAGCCGTCTTCGTTCATTATCATCTGGTGGACTCTTATCTGGTGGAAGATACCAAGCCCTCCGAACTTTGTGTGATAGATTACATAAAGTCTGCCGTCATCGTCCATGAGAGCTGAGTTGTGACCCTGCGCCTTGAAACTGTAGCCGTTGCAGCTCCATTGGTAATTGGACATCAGACGTTCACCGTAGCCGGCGCCGATGTTATCAGTACCCTTAGTGAAGATAGGGGAGTTGCCGTTCTGATCGTAGTAGGGACCATCAGGATTGGAACTGCGGTATATTCGCATATTGTAACCGCCGTTTGGGTGGAAATATCCGTATGACAGGAACAGGTAATAATAACCTGTGTTGCTTCCGGGAGCCTTCATATACTCAATATACGGACCTTCGCCCGAAGCCCAGTAGCCGCCTGCTATTTTCTTTCCCATATAAGCGTCAGAGACGTTGGTCTGTGTGGTGTAAGTAACGTTATAGTCTCTGAGTCCGGTGCTTTCGTCCAGCTCCAGCATATATATACCGCCGAACCACGAGCCATATACCATGAATAGGTTGCCGTTCTCGTCATAGAATGTGCAGGGGTCGATAGCGTTTGTACCGTATTCGGCATTCCAGCGGCCTGAGCTATTGAGATAGCGGCTGAGGTCGGGGTTGCTGCCGAGCACCTTCTCAACATCGGTATTCTTATAGCTGTTTGCGGAGTTGGCAGGATTGGTCTCAAAGCCGGAATAAACGATAGTATCAACGTATGTATAAGGACCGTCGATATCATCGGCTGTACACATTACTATCGAGCTGTGCCAGTCGTCTCCGTTGACGGAAAGGTACATGCAGTACTTTTGCATAGCGGTGTTCCAGACTATATCGGGAGCCCATAGATTTCCCGAGAGGTCGTAGCCGCTGCTCGTGTTGGACCATGTGTTGGGTACTGCGAGGTCTGTGTAGATGTTGTTGAAAAAAGTGGTCTTGGTGCTCCCGGCAGAAGAGTTTGCGGTATCGGTCCAGTTCATAAGGTCGGCGGAACGTCCTGCGCCGAGATGAGAACCGATGATGTAGTAGCTTCCGTCATCGAGCTTCACGACAGAAGGGTCGTGAACCGAGACTCTGTTGAAGTTTGCTGCGTCTGCTTTGAATGTTTCGGTGCGCTGCATATCCGAAAAGACAGGAAGCATAGCAAAAGCGATCGCTATTGCCGCAGCTTTTTTTAGTGGATTCTTCATAATTACCTCCGATCGACATTTTTACGGCTTTTGCCCTGCCTATTGAGCTTAGCCTTTTTAAGGCAATACCACGAGAAGATGATCCGCAGTTCTGCAACAGACCATGATCTTTGAGATATTGTCTTAACAAACTGATAATTTGTTAATAATATCATAGCATATGTTTATCTGTATGTCAATGAAGTTTTGTATTATTTTTTTGAGATATTGTACTTTAATGGCGATCATCCTGAGAAGCTTGTCTGAGATCTGAATCATATCAAAAAAGACGGACATTTAAGGGCAATGCTTATATAGAAGCATATACGTGAACTATTGAGGGAGACCCTTTTGAAAAAGGGTCCTCTGACGGAGGCGCGCCCTTCTGTCACTTCGTGACATCTCCCCGCACTGCGGGGAGTCACCCTCAAACTCCCTCCCTAAAACTTTCAGCTTGAAATTTTTGCCCCATAGGGCTCACCAAAAGAAATTATCTAATTTTCTTTTTATACTACGGTGAGCCCTATGGGGCAAAAATTTGGAGTCAAAAGTCTTTGGAAAAGGGGTACGGGGAAAGAACCTTTCTTCCAGAAAGGTTTTTCCCCGATACATTCGCATATAAAACTTCTTTATGAGTACAACCCTTAGAGTCCGCCTTTTATGCATTATCCGATTATTTTCATGCTTCCGGGAGGGTGATCATATTCAGCATAAATTTCTGGACGGCAAGAGCGTCTTTCGTGGTAAGACCGTCTCCGGAACCGGAGCAGTCCGCATTTATGAGCCCCTGCTCAGTGATATGTTCTTCCTCCGAACCGGCGGTGCCGTATTTATCGGGGTTTGCCTGCACCTGGAGTATGAGGACCGCGTCCGCCATTTCCACAGTTTCGTTGCAGTTTGCGTCACCATAGAAGATATCTTCTGCGGTTATCTCAGCCATACTCGGCTGACCGCTGCCCCACCATTCCCAGACGTCGCCTTCGCGGTACTGGTCTGCCCGCTGATCACCTGTCCATGTAAAAACGTTATCGTAGAGATGACCCTCCTCGTAGTACCATCGTGCAAGAGCGATTATTTCGTCTGGATAGTTTTTGTAGTAGCCGTCGTTTTCGCCTGTATATGTACACCAGCCCGTATTGAATCCTTTCAGAGCTCCTCGGACTACCTGATATCCTGTAAGACCTTCTTCATTGATACCGAGCTCGACGAAGTGGAGTATCTTGCGAATTCCCATATGATTTGAGATGATCGCGTCATAAAAGTTGGATTCGGTAAGGGAATACTGATACATTTCGGGGACATTATCCTCCTTCATGAAGGTTGGGTCGCAGTCGGCGAAAGCTGTTACGGCAGTCTGCAGAGTTCCGTATGCATGGGCGGAGCTTACTCCAAAGCCCTGATCGTAGGCGGTTTCGATATCTGCTCCGTCGCCGTTTCCGCCAAGTGTTGACTCTCTGGTGCCAATACCGAGGAAAAGTGCATATACCATTTCACGGTTTGTCTGACCGAGCCGGACGGTAAGCAGATCCCAGTGTTCGTCGATCTCTTTGTAGAGAGCGTATTTAACTTCCTGCACAGACATAGCGTGATTGATAGCACGTATTTCCTCTGTAGAAGCGTTTGCCGGAGTGTTTCGCTCACCGTAGTTGAATGGATTTCCTACGCCTTCGGTCTGAATATTACGTGATGAGTCGTGAGCTATCGAATCGTCGGCGTAGGACGGTGCAGCGCACAGCTGGAGCACCATGACAGCTGATGCGGTGATGATGCTGAATAATTTTTTGATTTTCATTTTATTCACCTCAGAAATTCGAGCCGTTCCAACCCCAGTTCTCGGTCTCGGAGTATTTGACGTAGATACGGTCGGAGGAGATCCCGAGGGTATCTCCGAGTATCCCTGTGATATGGCTTGTGAGTGTGGAAAGAGCATTGTGAGATGCATTGCCGAATATACTTACCTCCACCATAGCGGCAGGCTCTTCGCCGCCCTTGAACCAGAGTGCATGATCAGACTCAATTCCCACCATGAGCCAGTCCTCGGACTTTCCGGGAATAGCGGTTATAGCCTGACCAAGCTTGGTTTTGAGAGCAGTCTGTTGAGCTTGAGTTGCATGAGTGTTTGTTTTAACGTTGATAAATGGCATGATAGGATCCTCCTTGTGAAATATCCGGCTATAATCAGTGCGTGTTATCTAATAACAGCTTGCATATCACAGCCGGAATGTGTTCCGGTTATTGATTTGTATTAATAATAGCATATTTCTGGCGAAAAATCAACAGTGCGGAGAGACATTTGCGATTTTTTATTTTCGGCACGAAGACGGCGGCGCGGTGACTCTCTGCAGTTAAGCTGTGTACCAAATCTTTGATTTGGTTTTAACAGCTATATGCATAGCTGCAGGGAGATGTCCGTAGGACAGAGGGGCGCGGGTCCTGTTGGGACACCGCGCTTATAGCACATATTTTCCCAAAAGGCAGCAGCTGAGCGAAAAGCTCTATCGCTTGCATTTTTAACGTAATTATTATGTATAGGAGTAAAGTTATTCTTGCCATCATATATTTATAATAGTATATTAATGCCCGTTTCTCTAAGACAAGGGTGTGCTTTTGAGAATGAAAAATGCTGCTTACATAAAACAGATGCATTTTAACGTGCAAAATGCCCAAAATATAGTTAACCAATTTGCCGTAGTTTACAATTCTATAAAAAAAATCTGAAAAAACAAGCTTTTATGTTGCAATTTAAGTTGAGGTGTGATATAATATTTGTGTAAGTTCAACAATCCTGTGTGGAGGAACATCTCTGCGCCGGATCAAACTGTCTTGAAATTTGATTTTTGTAGAATAATTGCCGTTTTCTTGTGGAAAATATTACAGCAGGTATAAATGTTGGTGAATATTAATAAAAAACGGTCGGTTATTTATGTCAAAAAAGCGATTGAAAAGTAACTTTTAAAATGTTATAATTGTTATTATTAAGGCAGTGCGAAAACGTTCATGCAAAGAATTAATTACGGAGGTGGTTTCATGAAGAGTTTTTCTTACGTTGCCCAGGACGCTAAAGGCAAACAGGTCAAGGGTATGCTTAATGCCGAAAACGAGCAGGAATTTCTGAAAAAAATCAAAGAAAGAGGCTTGTTCGTGAAGGATTATAAGGAAAGCGATTCAGACTATGCAAAATCTATCTACAAGTTCGACACCAAGGAGCTCTCATTCTGTTGTCGACAGCTGAGCGCCATGCTTACATCAGGCCTTACACTTGTAAAATCTATCGATATCTTGACAAAACAGCAGGAAAATGAAAAAGCAAGAGCTATATGGCAGGATATCTACGAAAACGTTCAGAAGGGTGAATCCTTCTCAACGACCCTCGAAATGCATGCCGGTTCTTTTCCGGAATTCCTGATCTCAATGGTCGGGGCAGGTGAGTCAAGCGGTTCGCTCGACATTATTATGACCAGAATGTCGGATCATTATGCAAAAGAGAATAAGCTGAAAAACACTATCAAGAGCGCTATGACATATCCTATAATCCTTGCCGTCATGCTTGTAGTTATTATGATGTTCCTGTTTATCTTCATCATGCCTACCTTCATAGCAATGTATGACGATCCTAAGGATATGCCCGTTTTAACCCGAATTCTTGCGGCACTCAGTGATTTCCTGAGATATAAATGGTATCTCGTTGTAGGAATAGCCGCTGCTCTGTATTTCGGTATAAGATATGCGCTTAAAGTACCGAGCGTAAAACTGAAATTCGATCGTCTGAAGGTAAAGGGGCCCGGTTTCGGACCGCTTGTCTGCAAGATATATACCGGACGTTTTGCTCGTACTCTTTCTTCGCTTTATTCAAGCGGTATCCCCATGGTGGAATGTCTTGAAAGAGCTTCTTCGATACTCGGAAACTCTTATGTTGACGAAAAGTTTGAAGATGTTATCGACGAGGTAAAACAGGGCGAGACTCTCTCATCGGCGATTACCAGAACCGAGATATTCGAGCCTATGTTCTGCTCGGTAGTATTCGTTGGTGAAGAGTCGGGTGCGCTTGACTCCATTCTTGAAAAGACCTCCGATTACTACGAGGAAGAATCTGATGCAGCCGTACAGAGACTGGTCGGAATGGTAGAGCCCCTCATGCTCATCCTGATGGGTGTTATCATCGGACTGTTCGTAGGAGGCGTTTATCCCGCACTTTACGGCTCTATGGAAAGTATCGAAGACGAATAATAACGAGAAAGGTGGAAAGAATAAATGCTTTCATTTGATATTACCGATAGAAATATACGAGTTGTTAAGGGCGTTGAGAGTAACGGAAAAATCAAGATCAGCTCCGCTGCTACCCTTAATATTGAAGAGGATCTTATCGTAAACGGTCACGTTAAGGACGTTCCTAACGTTGCTACTCTTATCAACGGTATCCTCAAGAAAAACAGAATGCCTGATAAAGAGGCTATCGTATCGATCTCATCTAACCTGACTATCTTCAAGGAAATGATAGTGGCTAAGGCTAAGAATCAGGACCTTCAGAAAACAGTTAAGCTTCAGATGCAGGCTGAGCTCAATCTGGATGATTCCTACAGCGTTTCATATATCATAGTAGGCGATGCCGATACAGCTGAAGGCGGCGAGCCGGCGTACAAGATACTTGCTACCGCCTGCCCCTATGAGATCGTAAACAGCTACAGAGAAGTGTTCAAGCTTCTCGGTATCTCACTCAAATCAGTTATGATAGGCTGTAACTGTATAACAAAGGTTCTGCTTGCAGATACGAAGATCAAGTCGAAGATGCCGCTTCTCGCAGTTCAGATCGACAACAACTTCATTTCGCTCAACCTTTATGAGCAGGGTCAGCTCTCATTCTCACGTTTCGCTTCCATCGACCCTGCTGATTATGGCAACTCTGACGACTACGTTTTTGAAGCTGTAAACGAGAACATCTTCCGTATGCTTCAGTTCCACAGAAGCCGTAATACAGGCGAATCTATCGAGAATGTAATCTTCTACGGAGATACACATGAGTATGTAAGACTCACAGACGAGCTTGAAAAGCTCGACCTTAAAACAAGCCTTATCAATGTTCCTCCGCAGATACATGGTCATGAGAATCTCGAGTTCTCGCTCTATGCAAACGCTATTGGCGCTATGTTCAAGAGAAATAAGGACATCGAGAAGATCAACCTTCTTGAAACAGATCTCGGTACCGCTGTTAAGAACAAGATCAAGGATGACAGTGCAGGAAACATCTTTATTGCTGCCGGACTTATCGTTCCGCTCATAATAGTCGGCGCTATTTGGGGCATACAGTCACTCAGAAACAAGTCCGTTGAAAATGATATACAGGACTGTGTTGACTTTATCGAAAGCCCTGATACCAAGAAAAAACTCGATCATGTTACTCATCTTGAAACTCTCAGAGATCAGGTAAATGCTTACCATGAGTCTATGGTGAATGCAAGTGATGCGTTCCTTTCACAGCCTGAAATACTGGGCGACCACTACGATAAGATCGAAACGATACTTGCTGATTCCTGCGATGAGTATAATATCGAAGAGTATAAAATACTCAATCCTTCATATTCGGATGGTACTATAACCTTCTCCGTTGAGTGCGATGCAACTGAGGCGATGGCTCAGGAGCTTCCGGCTACGCTTGTTACAAATCTTCTCAAGGACAGCGATGATGAGTTCACTGCTGCTCAGTATGGTGGATATACTGTTTCTGTTCCGGGCGAGAATGATCCTACAGATACCGGAACTATACATTTTGATACTGCTGTTCAGCTCAAGAGCAAGCAGAGCGCATATCATCCCAGCGAAGAAGACGAAGAAGAATAAGGAGGATAATCAACGATGAAACTTAATTACAGAGATAAAGTCATACTTGCAATAGTTATTGCATTAATTATCCTGATCGCAGGCTTCTTTGCGCTCATAAGACCAAAGTCTAAAGAGATCGAGGAAAATAAGGCTACACTTGCTGCAAAGCAGTCAGAAAAGGCTGAGATCGAGGACAGAATAGCAAAGATCGAACCTCTCACAAATGAGATCAATGATACATACGATGATACAAACAAGATAGCAAAGCTCTTTGTTCCCATGGATGAAGTGAATAATCCGGTAGCTCTCGATGAGTATATGCAGGAACTCGCAAATGAAAACGAGGTACGCATAAACACTGTCGAGCTGGGTGAAACATCGGTACAGCAGCTCGATTATTACTACTTCACTTCCAATGACGTCGGCGGTGACCTTCGTAGTTCAGCTGATTTCAGCGGTGAGCTTCAGGCACAGTATGACGCTCAGACAGCAGAGTCTACAGCGCTTTCTTCCAGAACTACTGAAAGCGTTCTTGAAACTCAGTATGGCGTCAATATCAAAGGCACAAAAGAAAATGTATGGAATTACATTAAGGCTATCGCTGATATCGACGAAGCAGTAATGATAAATTCCGTAAATATTTCCGACTATACCTTCGGTGCAGAGGGAGAGACAATAACTCTTACTCCTGCCGAGGGTGAAGAAGGCGAAGCCATAACGTTAACGTTGAGCGGCGACGAAAACGGCGAGTCAGACGTACAAATGGTTATATCAATTTACTCAGTATATACAATGACAAAACCCAATACAGAAATGGCAGATTAACCACCACGACACGCTATAGTTATTAAAAATATAACTTGAAAGGCGGTTAGAAAGATGATTAAAGAGAAAACACGAAAAAGAAAGACCGTTCGTGGTTCTGTTCTGTTTACCACGGTATCGGTACTGGCGCTGCTGATAATCTTCCTTACCGGTGCGCTGGCACTTGCTTCCTCGGCTAATAACCGTGCCCACAGGTCATATTCATCGTCCCAGGCGAGCTATAACGCAAGAGCTGCGATAGATGCTTTTACACAGGCGATGATACAGGATCCCGATGTTGCGGCAGCAGTTCATGATATGAGTGGTGCTGGGCTACAGCCGGTTCTCGCTATAGGCGAGGCCGGTGAGAGCACGGAATTATGGGAAAGCGGTACCAGTAACGGTTGGGGCACTATCGGATATTATGACGAGAGCGGAGATTTCCAAGAGGGAAAGATCGATGTCCGTCCTACCGGAAATTCCAATGAATACGGTTGGAATGAGGCTAAAAATGAATGGCAGAAGCTCACTGAGTTCAAGATCACAGCCACAGCTCGTTACGGCAGAGAAGAAGAAACACTCGTTGCTTATGTAAAGACTCTCATAGATGAGGAGCCTAATGAAACTGTCATTAAGGGTCTTCAGTCGCTTGGTGAAGTAAATGAACAATCATCAGGTATTATTTACGGAGGTCTTGGCGTAGGTCTTAATGCAAGTCATGATCCGCTTAACTACACATATGCGTATGGAGGATCAAGATTCGCTACAAGAACAGAGTTAACTTTCGTAAATGGTTCTGTTTCGTTGGGCAACGGCAATAATGAAATCGGTTATTATTCTAATAATTCTAAAACGGTAATACTCGGAAATTTTGAGGTAGTTGGAGGATCCAAGCTTATATTTGTTGATTATAGTGAAACGCCTACATCTCAGAAAGAAGTTCCGTATTTCTTTGTTAATGGACTCCTTCATGTTGATAATGCTCAATATTTTGTAAGAAGTCTTTCGGCTACAGATAGTTCAAAGCCTTTCAACATATTCACAGGAACATTTTATAATGCTTCTCCTGTAGTTATGGGTTCTGCTGACCTTTACATGATGGATGAGGTATCAAGCCGCACATATACTATTAATGGTACTACTCGTCAAGCCGGTAAGAATCAACTCGGCACAAGTTCCACTACAAACCTTTACAAGTGGGCTTATGATATTTCAGGACAGGGCAACTATGAATATTCGGCAGGTGGTAACGTTTACTGCAAGGGCGATCTTGACATTTGCGGTGATGTTAACATCAAAGGTGATTTGCGCGTTGAAGGCAACTGTACTATGAGTGGCAACACTAACATTGGCGGAAAGGTAATTGTAGGAGGAAATCTTACAGTTACCGGTAATCTTAACGGCGTTGCAGACAGCAATGTTTATGTTGGCGGAAACTGTTCATGGTCAGGTCACGAAAACAATATCAATAAGGGCAGCCTCAGAGCTACCGTTCAAACTGTTACAAATACATATCAGGTTCTCTTTACAAATACTGAATATTACAGATATGTACCAAGTGGCGGTGTAGGCTTGTTCGGAGAAACAGGTTGTTGGAATGCGATGAATTACAAATACGGTACAGAGTATGATCCTGCTTGGACCGAGGATGAAAAAATCGCAAACATTGATCCAAGTCTCGGTTATCTTTACGACTGGGATTCACTGGTTGAATACGGTGTCGGCAATTGGATCGACGGAAGAGACGGCGTAACAGTCCTCGAACATCAGGAGGACGGCGATACAACATATTATGAAAATGGTGTAAGACTTGAACCTCAGAGCAGTGCATTTGATGTAGCTCTTCCTACGGGAATGTCAACTATCTATCCTTCAGGTATGACACGTGAAGCTATCTATGGCGAATGCAACGAATACCTTGCTCTTGTTAATGTTGCACCAGATTCAACAAAACTTATCACGACCCTTGATGAAGCAAGAGCAGCACTGAATATTGATCTTGCTGAAGGTGATGTTGATAAGATATATGACGCTGCAACCTTGCTGAAAGCAAAGCAGATCATGAATGATGACGGCACATATGATTCTTCAAAGATAATTGATTATACAGGTGGAAATATCAATTCGGCTTCACTTGGCGGAAAGACCGCTGTAAAGATAACAGGTTCTGTGAATAGTGGATTTGATATTGTATCCGGTAATGAAGATCTTAATATTGTACTTGACGGCGTTTCAATAAACAGCTGCAATATAAGAGTCAATACAACAGGCAGCGGAAGCGTAACATTCTATATTTTCAATAATCTTACGTTCAATAAGGGAAGAATAATCAGTACCGAGATCGAAGATAATGATGTAAGCTATGATGATGATTATAAGATAATCTATTATGGCGACTGGTCTAATATTTATGGTTATGGTTCAGAGTGGCAGGCAGTAGGCTCTTTCAAGACACCCCATATGACACTGTATGTTGAAAGTGTCAGCCCGGCTCAGCCCAATTATACCTACCATGATGAATTTGGCAATACCAATGACGCTTACGCAAATACACCTAACCACGAAACAAGAGCAGCTATGATCGGAAACGGACTGTTCGCTGATGCGCAGACACCGAACGACTTCCTGCTTCTGTACACGAAAACAGGTAACAGCAGTACTTCAGGTCCAAGCGGTCAGACACTCTATTCCGCAACAGGCGACAGATATGAGCTTTCATATTATGCTGCTTCATAAAGGAGGAATGTTTTTATGAAAAAGACTAAGAAAAAACTTAAAGGCATGACTCTTTTGGAAATAATCATCTCAGTAGCGGTGCTCGGCATATTGAGTCTTGTCCTCCTTACGATAGGCATTTCGATCAGCAATACCACTATGGCGACTAATAAGCTGAAAAATAAAATAGTTCAACAGTCGCCATATGCGGCTAATCGCATCACTACCTATTACGGCGAGGATGAGGATGGTAATCCTGCTGATCTTGATATCGAAAAGAAGGATATGCAGATACAGATCACTATCACCGGCGTCAGCGGCGAGTATAAGACTGAGGACGAGGACGGCAACGAGATCACGATAAAATACGGAAAAGACGATTCAGGCAATCTGATCCCGATCGGTCCTACTCTCGACGTTGAAGGCTACAACACCAAGGACGTAGTAGAAGGCGGACCAAGCCTCAGTAATACTGCGGAGAACCTCAATCTTAAGTTCATCAATTTCCCTGATCCTGAAGAATCAGAAGAACCGTGATCGGGAGGTGCTTACGATGAGTAAAAGAAAAATCTTAAAGGGTATGACCCTCATAGAGCTCGTAATAGTAATGGCTATATTCGGCATACTGCTCCTTGCGGTCATGTCGATCGCTGACCCTGTTTCAAAAATATTCCGCAATGCTGAATCTTCCGAGAAAACATATGCGTACACCAATAACATTGATGTATTTTTGCAGAATCAGCTACAGTATGTAGATAATATCAAGGTCATCACCGAGGATAAGCTCGTGGGAGTCTCTAACAGAGATCTGGCTGAGGATTTTCGTTCTACTTATTACAAAGATATCGTTGTGAAGGGCGGTCTTACTTTCACTATCAAGAGAACAATTGACGGCAAATACCTTGATTCAACCGGTGCTGTTTACGAAGAATCTGAAAAACCGGAGCTTACTCTTGCAAGTTTTACTCTGGATAATAGTACAGATGAGTATGTACTCAGTATGTCGGGTCTTGACAACGGTACATATATTCTCTCAGAGACTGCTCAGAACGGCGGTTCACAGAATTCTACGAATTATATTGTTACGGACGGAACGCTGGAAATAAGAAAAGCCAAATCTGCATATGAAAACTTCGATAAGGTAGCTGCTAAAGCAATCGAAGGCAAGATATATGTACTTAGACTTGCGAACCATGATGGCGTTGCTGATGAGGTTCCTGTATATGATAATTCGGGTTCACTTACAGGATATGAGCCTGTTAAAAAGGGACAGATATATCTTTATACCTACAATTTTGAATCAGATACTGAATTGTCAAGCACATCGCCAGCTCCCGTTCCTCAGCTAAATGACGCATATTTTGAAGCAGGTGATGCTAAATACACTCTGAATTATGTTCTCGGTGCTCAGACCCTTACCGGCATCACTAATCCAATATCCGGTTCAAAAGAGAAATTCGAAGTAATCGCTGATGACCTTTCAGATGAAGCTCTTAATGCTATCAACTACAAGAATCTCACAGTTTCTATCATTGCTTCAAAGAAACTTGATACCGGGGAAGCAGCAGTGTTCTCACAAGATGAGTTTGCCGGATATTCAGTATTCAAGGCAGCGGTCTCTGTATCGGCAGCGAATATTCCGCTTCTTAATATAAGCTTCCGCGCTTCAAGCAGCGACTCAAATTCCGTACTTATGGCCAAGAGATGGCAAAAGGTATGGGTACCCGATTCCTTTAAGGACGACGGTTCACTCGACAAGGAAGCTCATTGGGAGATACAGCGTCAACCGGCTGTTGCTCAGGCTGTAGATGCTTACAGCGTATATGACACAATAGATGCAACTAAGGATATTTACTTCGTATATGCATACGCAGATGAACTTACAACTTAATAGTAATAAAAAACAGGCAGCAGTTTCAATGCTGCTGCCTGTAATTATTTTTTGTGTTTACTGCGTTTCAGCTGCGCGGGAGAGGATATTCAGATACCACTGAGCGATATCATTTCCCCACAGAGCTGCGACAGCTATACCAATTGAAAGGAATGGTCCGAATGCAAATTTGGATTCCTTTGTGACCTTCTTGATTATCGCACCAACGATTGCGGCTGCGATAATACCTACTAATGCTGAAACGATAACAGCCCGTGTTCCGAGAACGGCTCCTGCTGACACCATAAGCAGCGTATCCCCGAGCTCGATAGCGCGGAAATCCTCGCCGAATTTCTTCCTGATTATCGGTCGGCTTATCTCACCGATAATAAAGAATGGAACGCTTATCACCAAAGCTCCGATAATACGGCTTTTTATTGAGACATCATCGGTGAATATGGCAAGCGGGACCGCAAGCAGGAGAATTATAGCAAGTATTATCTGATCGATCTCCATTGTATCCCAATCCATAAATGCGACTACAACGAGGAGCGACATAAGAACACAGGTTATTATGGCTTTAGCATTGATATCAAGCACAAAAAATGTCAGCACGTAAAGAAGTCCGTTCAAACTCTCTACTATAGGGTAACGAGAGGATATCTTCGCGCCGCAGTTATGACATTTCCCCCTCAGAGCCAGCCAACTGAATACGGGGACAAGATCTCTTGCCCGTATCTTCGCGCCGCAGGTCATACAGTGAGAGGAACGTTTGATGAGGCTTTCCTGTCTCGGTAGCCTGATGATGACAACATTCAGAAAGCTTCCGATAGCTATGCCGAAAAGAAAGATGATGGCGTAAAACATTATGCAGAAAACAGGATCCGCAAATTCATCGTGGAGCATATTTTCAAATTCAAACATGAGTTTTACCCTCCTTTTAATAAAATAGTAACATAATATTATTATAACATAAATTATGGAAAATTCAAGTATAAAATAAGAATATATTTGCCGGATTTATGTATGGCGGTATGTTCAGAAATAAGCGGAGGTATGTTATGAGAAATGAGAGAATTGGTGACTACTTAGTCAGCCAGGGGCTGATCAATGAAGAACAGCTCCAGAAGGTGCTTGCGACTCAGAAAGAGTCAAACGGCGCTAAGAAGTTTGGCGACGTTGTTGTCGAGCTGGGCTTCATGTCAGAAGTCAACTTTGCCAAGGCGCTTGCCGGCAAGCTGCGCGTGCAGTACGTTGACCTCGATACTATCGACATCAATACAGAGGCTGTACAGAAGGTTCCGGAGGCTCTTGCAAGAAAGCATACCGTAATCGCTATCAATGTACAGGGCAAGAGACTTACCGTTGCTACCAACGACCCCGTAAACTTCATCGTTCTCGAGGATATCAAGGTATCAACAGGTATGGATACCGTTCCGGTTCTCGCTACTACCTCGGCTATCAATAAGGCTATCGGCAAGTGCTACTCGATGCAGAATGTTGACAGCGTTCTCGACAGCGTTGCTGGAATGAACGGCGACCTCGGCGAAATGAGCCAGGAGGACGCCGATTCAAGAGACAGAGTTGAAAGCGCTCCTATCGTTAAGCTTGCAACCACTATTATCGAAAACTCTTACAGAGCAGATGCTACCGATATACATATCGAGCCTTTTGAAAAGTATACAAGAATACGTATCCGTGTAAACGGAGACCTTGTTGAACTTATGAATATCTCAAGTGCAGTTCACAGTGCTCTTACTACACGTCTTAAGCTTATAAGCGGCATGAACATCGCTGAAAAGAGAATACCTCAGGACGGACGTTTCACTCAGGTCGTTGACGGAACCACTCTTGATGTCCGTGTATCTTCACTTCCTATGGTACACGGAGAAAAGATAGTTATACGTATCCTTTCGACCGGACAGATCGCTCTTCGTAAGATCACTGACCTCGGTATGTCAGAATACAACTATCAGCTTTTCGAGCATATGCTTAAAGTTCCTCAGGGAGTTATCCTTGTTACAGGACCTACCGGTTCCGGTAAAACTACTACTCTTTACGCCGCTCTTGGCGAGATCGCAAAACCAAACGTTAACGTCGTTACCGTTGAAGACCCTGTCGAAAAAGCTATCGATGGTATAAATCAGTGTCAGGTTAACCAGAAGGCAGGCATGACCTTTGCGGCTGCCCTCCGTTCTATCCTTCGTCAGGACCCTGACATAGTCATGGTCGGAGAGATGCGTGATGCGGAGACCGCCGATATTGGTATCCGTGCCGCTATCACAGGACACCTTGTTCTTTCAACACTTCATACAAATGATGCTGCTTCGACGGTTGTACGTCTTGTTGACATGGGCGTTGCTCCTTACATGGTAGCTACCTCACTCATCGGTGTTATCGCTCAGCGACTTGTAAAGCGCCTTTGTCCGGAGTGTAAGAGGCCAAGAATGTCAACTGCTGAAGAAACTGAACTTATGGGAATTCCTGCACCTATCCAGATATATGAGCCAGGCGGCTGCCCGTCCTGCAATAATACCGGATATAAGGGAAGAACCGCTATCCATGAGATAATCCACTGTACGTCTACAGTTTCCACGATCATCGCTGCGGGCGGAACCAAGGAAGAGATAGAGGCTGCTGCAAAGGCAAACGGAACAAAGCTGCTCCGTGATAATGCTTCTGCTCTCGTTCAGGCAGGAGAGTCTTCAATAGACGAGCTTATCAGAACAACATATACAGTCTAATTAAGAATCGGAGGAATTCACTATGGGTATGATAGACATTCACAGAATACTTGATGAAGTAAGACTTCTCGGCTGCTCCGACCTTCATTTTACGGATAGGATAGCACCGGTAGTTCGTTTGAACGGTACTCTCAGAACTATGCGTTCACAGTATCCCGAAATGGACGAGGAGGAAATACTTGATATCGTTCATCAGATGACCAACGACGCTCAACAGACAAGCGTAAACAACCACCATGATACCGACTTTTCATTCACAACAAGAAGCGGCTATCGCCACCGTGTAAACGTATATTTCCAGAAGGGTAAGCCCGCGATCGCTATCCGACTTCTCAGAAATGATATCCCTACGCTCGAGGATCTCGGACTTCCGCCTATCCTTGCGGATTTTGCAATGCGTCCCCGTGGACTGGTGCTTGTAACAGGACCTACCGGTTCAGGTAAATCTACCACGCTTGCCGGAATGATAGACTTTGTGAACCTCAACAAGAGCGCACACATCATCACTGTTGAGGACCCTATCGAGTATGTTCATGAGCATAAGCGCTGCATGGTAAATCAGAGAGAGATCGGCGACGACGTTCCGTCATTCGCACTTTCACTCAGAGCTGCCCTCCGTGAGGACCCTGATGTAATCCTCGTAGGAGAAATGCGTGACTTCGAGACTATCCAGGCTGCTGTAACCGCTGCCGAAACAGGACATCTCGTAATGTCTACGCTCCATACCACCAGTGCCGCTGATACTATCAACCGTATCATCGACGTTTACCCCGAGCATCAGCAGCAGCAGATCAGAACACAGCTTGCTAATAACCTCGTTGGCGTAATCTCGCAGACTCTTATTCCTAAGAAAGACAATACAGGACGAATCGCCTGCATGGAGATCCTTAACTGTACAGACGCTATCGCGGCTATGATCCGTGATAATAAGATACACCTTATCCAGTCTGCTATCCAGACCGGTAAGCAGCAGGGCATGATGAGCCTCGATCAGGAGCTTGCAAGACTTGTTGCGAAGAATGTTATAGCTGAGCCTGATGCAATAGATAAGTGTCAGGATAAGCAGGAATTCTACCGCTTCCTCGCGCAGATGGGCGGGCGTCCTACAGGCGGTATGCAGGTAAGCGCTCAGTAGTGAATTTTCGCAGAGTGCTTGACAAAACGAAAGTGATAGTGTATAACATATACGGAAACGAAAGATATGATTTGCATGGAACTCATGCAAAAGAAAACTCCCGAAGCGGCAACTTCGGGAGTTTTTCCGTAGTTAAGCGGAGCGTGCTTTTGTCGGGCTCACTTCCTGTCAAGCCACTTGCTTATGTAGTTGGCAACTACACTTGCTGCGACAGAAATATCGAAAGATATGATGTATGGCATGGAAACTCACCTCCTTCCTGACGGAAGAAGCCGACAAGATTATTATACAACAGTATCATAAATCTGTCAATGAAGGCATGATCTTGCGAGTATACAAATAGTATATGAAAATGTAAAGTTTACAAAAACAAATTAAATAAATTAAAAAGTTCATAGAATATTGTGCAACTTGACGAAAACGTCAAAAAAAATGTGCCGATTTACCGTTCGCGTGTAGAAAACGCTATTTAGGGGATATTTTTTTCGGAAAAGTGTTGACATTCTATGAATAAAGTGATATACTATAATCACAGGGAAGGGAAAGGGAGACAAAACCTGAGGGAGATTAAATTTCCCGAGGGTAAAATAACTACCCCGAACCTAAAAATCGTGTGACCGCTAAGGGCGGCACAAATTTATTAAATAAGGAGGGTTTTCTTATGAAAACTACAAAGAAAGGTTTTACACTTATTGAGCTCATCGTTGTTATCGCTATCATCGGTGTTCTCGCAGCAATCCTCGTACCCGCTATGCTCGGTTACGTAAAGAAGTCCAAGATCCAGGCTGCTAACGCAGACGCTAAGACGATTCTCACGAATCTCAATGCCGGTGTTGAAGACCTTGATGATGAAGGCACATATGATCCTATAGCTGATGGCTGGCAGACTAATGGCATAACAGAAGCTGCTTCTTTTGATATTGTTAAGAGCTATGCTTCTGAGTATTCGGATCTGGTTAAGTCCGCAAAGTATGCTGTATACTTTAAGAATGGTACTGCAGTTTGTACTGTATGCAAGAGCGGTAAATATTACGGCACATTCCCCGGTGGATTAACAAACAAGAATTATAACAAGGACACAGGTCTTTCTTCATCTCCTTCATTAGACAAGGCTAAGAGCTTTGCAGTATCGAAGTATAATGCTGGTAAGGACACAGCAGATCAGATCTCTGCATCGTAATAATTATAAAATAATTATTAAGTATAGAATCCCCCTTGAAAAAGGGGGATTTTAACTAACCTGACATTGAAGGGACAGGAGGGGATTATAAAAATGAAAAAAGGCTTTACTCTTATCGAACTCATTGTTGTCATCGCTATCATCGGTGTTCTTGCCGCGATCCTTGTGCCTGCTATGCTCGGCTATGTGAAAAAATCGAAAGTGCAGGCTGCAAACAGCACTGCTAACGAAATGCTCAAAGCGGCTAATTTAGCCCTTACTGATATGGCTGATGAGGGTATTGATCCTCCTAACGGCTGCAGCAGCTACGGCAATCTGTCAGATGATTCTGTTTTTAGTCAGGACCTTCTTGTAGAATATATGCAGCCTTATTCCGACCAGATCAATGTAAATAACTTCAAGGTCGGCATAAAAAACGGAGTTGCCGTTGTATGTGTCGCAAAAACCGGTAAGTATTATGGGGCTTCCCCAAAAGCTTGGAACAACCGGAGCTATGATACAAAAGTTCCGGACGGCGATTTTGATACCGCATGGGATTGCGCAGTCGCTGCCTATAATAGCGCTCATACTGATGATCAGTATTCAGAAGATTAGTAAACTTGCTAAAAAACTTCTTCTCTTTCCGGGAAGGAGTTTTTTGCTCAAAAGACATCTTATAAAAACAGGTGATATAATGTTGGAAAAATCGGAAAACAATATTGAAACTAACAGCGAAACGATCGCAGATAACGAAGAAATTACTGCAAATCAAGAAAATGTCGATAACGCAGACCGCAAAAACAGCGGGAACTATAAGGTGCTTGCCGCAATTGTCGCAGTTTTTTTAGGCATGGCAGCAGGTGCGGCGGGTGTTTATTTCAAATACAAGAGCAGCATTGAGTTCGGCGAAAAATATCCGCTCGTTATAGAGACGTATGATTTCATGAAAGATGTGGAACTCGGGGTGGCAAAGGACGTTGAAGACGGCGTGCAGATAAATTCCTATCTTTCGCTTTATGATGATAAATATACTTTCTATGAAAAGTCCGATCCCGATTCGTCGGATTGGGTCGTTGAATATATCAACACAGCACCTACCGCCTACGGCTGCGGCTTTGATGTGGCTTTTGATGACAATGACAGGCTCTATTTTGCGAGCGTGAATGAAGATATGCAGGCTTATAAGCAGGGAATAAGGGAAGGCGATATAGTTGTATCCGTCGATGAGCTCACGATCGAGACCTATAATGATGCCCGTAAGATCTTAGGCAAAGACGGAACTGTCTCCGAGCTTGTGCTTGACCGAAACGGGGAAGAGGTAAGAATAAAGTTCACAAGATATAATGATAATGATGCGTCTGCCCATCTCAGCTATGAAATGTTCGGCGATATATTTTATGTGAAATTTGATTCGATGAATTATATGCATCAAGGAAGAATATATGAAGCATTAACAGAGAATACTTACGATTCCCTTATAATTGATCTGAGAGATAACGGCGGCGGTCATACGCAGGTAGCAGCTTATCTTGCAGACCCTTTTGTTGATAAGATAACTGCTTACATGAATTCTTACGACGGTACTGTAGAAACATACTCAACAGTAGACGGAGTGGACGTTGATGTCCCGATAGTACTTCTCGTCAGTGAAAAAACGGCAAGTGCGGCTGAGATCTTTACGTCTTTTTTGAAGCAGGGCGCAGATACTACGATAGTCGGAACGAATACATTCGGCAAGGGTATATTCCAGAATGAAGGTATCTTCAAGGGCGGCGCTTTGCGGTATACCAGCGGCTATTTCACCGTAGGCAACTGGGAGTGCTGGCAGGGAGTCGGCATAGAGCCTGATGTCAAAGTCGAAATGGACAGCTCACTCATCGGCACAGATGAGGATATCCAACTGCAAAAGGCTCTTGAGCTGCTTTCGTAGTATTGCACAATAAACGGCAGAAAACTTTGGCACCAAAAAAACTCAGCAATATTGACAAACTGTGAATTTTTTGCTATAATATGTATGAACATTCTATTGGAGGTGCTCGTATGAAAAAGAAAAAAGGCTTTACACTCGTTGAGCTGATAATCGTTATTGCAATTATAGGCGTTCTTACAGCGGTTATCGTACCATCTTGGATGAATTATATCCGCAAGGCTCGCTTGCAAACTGCTGACGGCAGGGCAAAGATAGTTTTCAATGCTGCCCAGACAGTTACTTTGAAATATCAGGCTGCCGAGCGTAATAACAGCAGCGTATATATAGGCGACGGCGACTTTTACTACTACTGGAACAACGGCACAGGTTATCAGTGCGATTCTGCCGGAAATGCTGTTGCTGCACCAAATACTGTTCAGGATAAGCGGTTTGGCGATGCTGTGAGCAGAATATTCGGCGAAGAGGGTATCTATAAGCTGCATATAAAGGATTATAAGGTGCAGGCTGTGTATTATACTCAGTTCGCTAATTATCGCTATCCGGGCTCTTATCCGGTTACAATGCTTAGCATTCTGCGAAACGACGGTATGGATGAGGTTGATACCTATCGTTCTTCAACACCCAATACGATGAGCCTCGATGATTTAGATTTAACATGATTTAAAAGGAGCCTTATGGCTCCTTTTTTGTATGAAAGGGCTGTCCGCTATTTTATGGTTAAGTTCAAAGAATTTTTTAATGTTCAGCTATTGATTTTTCTTAATTAGTATGTTATAATATTATGGTAACTTTGAATTGTTTCATTTTTACACCTGATATGCAGTGGTATCGAAGTGGTCATAACGGACATGACTCGAAATCATGATGCCCCTTGAGGGACGTGGGTTCGAATCCCACCCACTGCGCCAAGCCAAATGCGGAGTATTCCGCGTAGTTCCGCCTTTTCGAGAGGCGGAACTTTTTATTAGGTGGTGATTTTATGTCGAATTATGTTTGGAGTAAAATAATATGCAGTCAAGAAGTCTTTGATAAGATCGTAATGGATAGTCCAACGAACCCGTCGCATTCAATTATATCATTTCATAAGATATTAGCCATTGATTATGACGATTATGAAGCTCGAAATGTTTTAGTTGTAAAGAAGGCAGATGATACATATGAATTGAAGTACTGCCAAAGGTGGCGTTATCCAATTACTTGCATTACCCGTCTTATCGAAACATTCCATGATGTTGTATGGTATCTTGTTGAAGAAAACCACATTTACGTCTCGAAGTTTTATTGGGATAATGGCGTTAAAGAAGATGTCATGGATATCGAATACCAGTATTATGATTGGTTAGATGAAAATCCAATATTTGGTGACTCACTTGATCTCTCAGATGATGATGTATGGTATTTTCTCGAAACGCTGGAAGAAAACTGGATCAATTGGGAGAGTACTGATAATTTCGCAAGATACCTTGATGTTCGTGCCGACAGTGCTGAACATCCATTTAAGAATCGACCATAGTTTTCTGTATTAGCCACTGAACATCACTGTTCAGTGGCTTTTACTTTTACGCTCCGAGCGCTCTTTCTATCGCTTCAGCACTTAGCTTCTTGCTTTCGCTGTCCACATGACTGTACACGTTGCTCGTTGTACTTATGTCGCTATGACCGAGCCATTCCTGTATCAGCTTCATCTGCACTCCGTTTGCAAGGAGCAGACTGGCACAACTGTGTCGTAGGTCATGGAAGCGTATCTTCCGCAGACCGTTCTGCCTGAGCACTATCGGGAAGTGATCCGATACATAGTTGGGACGTATCAGCTCTCCCACAGCGTCCACGCAGATGTATTCCTCGTACTTCTTGCAGTACCCTCTGCCGAAGGATTTCTTCATTTCAGCCTGATGTTCTCGCTCGGCGATGAGAGCCTGTTCGACTACGGGTATCAGCGGAAGCGTTCTGTACGACGATTTCGTTTTCATAACATCGTAGCCTGCAACTCCGTCCTCGTCCTGCAAGACCTTGTGCTTGATGCTTATAGTCTTGCCTACGAAGTCCACCGCCGACCATTTCAGTCCGATGACCTCGCTGCGGCGGAGCCCGTAGTAGGCAGCTATAACGATTACGATGTGCAGCGGATCGTCCTTTGTGCAATCGATGAGCTGCTTTATCTCCTCAGCGTTATAGTAGTTTCCGATGAACTGCACAGACTTCGGGCGGTCAGCCTGATCGACAGGATTTGTCGGAATGATACGTCTTTTCATGGCAGACTTGAATGCAAGGTGCAGGAGCGAATGGTGCCGCTGACAGGAAGTACCTTTCATACCTCTGCCGCGGAGATAAGCGTAGTATTCGTTTATATGCTTGAAAAGAATACAAAAACAATAGTTGACAAGCCTGCGGCAGACGAGGAGCTTTTCACCTTCGCTGCTGATGCCAACTGGAAGGATAAGCTCAACAGCGGTATTATGGAACGGCTGTCAGCACTTGTGACCGATTATGAACGCTGTCTGTCACGTATAAGGGCTTGCAGTCAGCCTATCAATAACAGGCAGCGCAGGAGTGATATTCAGCGCATTTTATACAGTCAGGGCAGAGACATCGAATACGACACCGACTCCCTATATACCCTGTTTCAGAGTATACCTTCTGAGCGGATAACTGCTATCAGACAGGAGCTGCAGGCTAAGAACTGGCACCTTACTCCGAAAGAACAGCGTGAAGATTTTCTCGCAGACTTGATACCTGAGCTTGAACGGTACTATCCGCTTTTCAGTGATTTCCGTTTCGGAGGATAAATAGGTGAATTTACAAGCTGCACTTCCTTATGTAATGAGATCGAACAGCATGACATAGTACCTGTAGAACCGATCGCAGGAAC
>R05__coassemble_19_pt1 | contig 96022 bp, 90 predicted proteins | sample R05__metabat2_low_PE_032 | metagenome-assembled genome bin R05
TTGCTCCCTGCATATCGGGCAATTATAGCATATCGCTTCGCTTATATGCTATAATGAATGCAAAGCATTCATTATAATTGATTTAAATGCCCTTGCAGATACGCAAATCATAGATTTGCTCCCTGCATATCGGGCAATTATAGCATATCGCTTCGCTTATATGCTATAATTGGTTCAAGCGGCGCATAAAATATTGGCGGTTCCACTTTCATACTCTCTAATTTGAAGCTCTAAACCTAAAATATAACTTTATCAAAGGGCAGCCGCACTGCCCGCAGGGGGATATATGAAATACATCGTTGCTGCCGACACGGATATCGGCATTTCAAAAAACGTAAATCAGGATAGTCTGTGTATCAGGATCGCCGAGACCGATTACGGTATGGCAGCTATAATGCTTATCTGCGACGGAATGGGCGGTCTTTCAATGGGAGAGCTCGCCAGCGCAGAGGTCGTAAGAAGCTTCTCCGATTGGTTTGAGAAGGACTTTCCCGATCAGCTGCGCAGCTTTGACTGCAAGCGCCTTGCACGCAATGTCACAGATCTTATCATCAGCCTCAATGAAAAGCTGATCTCCTACGGTGAAAGAAAACATATCCGCACGGGAACTACTGCCACCGGAATGATAGCCGTCGGTCAACAGTACCTTTCATTCCACGTAGGCGACACCAGAATATATAAGATATCTCATCAGCTAAGCTGCCTCACTGAAGATCACACCTTTGTCAACCGCGAACTAAAACTCGGAAATATGACTCAGGAAGAGGCGCTCACAGATTCGAGAAAAAATGCGCTGACACAATGCATAGGCGCTGCGGGAAGCGTTTCGCCGGATATACGGATCGGTAATATCGAAAGCGGCGTGAATTATATGCTCTGCTCGGACGGCTTTCGCCACCTTATAACTGACAAGGAAATATATGATAACCTTTCCCCGAGAATAGTGACTACAAAAAGCTCAATGCAGGCAAAATTAAGAGCTCTCATCGATACTGTAAAAAATCGCGGAGAGCGCGACAACATCTCCGCACTGATGTTCCGCGCGGAGCTTTAAGGAGCAGCATATGACAAAGGAAGAAATACTTGTTGTTGCAGCAGCCGTCGTGCTGTTCGTGCTGATAAATATAATAATGTGGTCGGTCATCGCTGCAAAGAACCGGCGTGAAAGGCAAAAGGAGCTCGCCCGTATCGAAACGGAGTCTGTCCGCAGCGTCAGCAGCTCTGTTCCGCCCGACGCTCCTCCCGTGAGGTTCAATATAGTGGAAAGTATTATTATGGTCAACACCGATGAGGTGATAGATTAGCGCAGGGACTCTGTCCCTGCACCCTGCACGGGGCTGACTGCCCCGTGACCCTGTCGAGCTGAATCAGCTCGACCATGACTACGCTTCCGCTCGTAAACTCGCTCACTCTGTACGAGTCGGGCAGTCGCTCTCCGCTCACGGTAATAAATTTATAAGCAACACCAAATCTAATGACTGACATTTGATCTTTAATAGCTAAAAGGACTGCTTGCGCAGTCCTTTTTCTTACTTTTTGCTTTTTTCGTTTGTCTTTTTGTCCTGCTTGTTCTTCCACCACGACCATGTTACAGGCGCAACAAAGAGCGATGAATATGTTCCCGAAATGAGACCGAACATAAGCGGTACCGAGAAGCTGAGTAGCGAATCATAGCCCGTCACCAGTACGACTATTGTAACTACGAGCATGGTTCCGATAGTTGTTATAGATGTTCTTATCGAACGTGTGAGCGACTGCGAGCAAGCCGTATTGATGAGCTCGTTGAGTGAAGCCTTAGGCATGAGCTTGCGGTCCTCTCTTATTCTGTCATAGATAACAATAGTGTTGTTGATAGAGTAACCGAGTATCGTAAGGATAACAGCTACGATATTTGAATTGAACTCAAATCCGAATACGATAGTCGCTGCAATAGCAACGAGGATATCGTGGCAGAGTGCAAATATTGAGCACACACCTGCCGACCAGCCGCCGATATTCCTGAATCTTATCGCAATATAGATAATAACTATTATTGCTGCAAAGAGAACTGCAACAAGACACTTGACAAGGAACTCGCGGCCTGTTGAAGGAGCAACATCATTGGAATCGTATATCTCAAGCTGATTATCCGCAAAATTATTTCGCAGCGCCTCGGTGAGTTCTGTCTGTCTGTCGGCTGTAAGGCCCTCATCAGAGGTAAACGAAATAGTTATCTGCTTTCCGCCCGAATCAAGACTTTCACCAGTTCTTACGGTAACAGTAGAGCCTATGACCTCCTTAACGGTATCAGCAACGGAATTGGTGTCGATATCTCCCTGATAGGTATAGGTGATGATAGTTCCGCCCTTGAACTCGATAGCAAAGTTTACGCCCCTGATGATAGCTCCGAGCAGAATAACGACAACTACGCCGATAACTATGCCGAGTATCATTTTCTTCTTGGAGCAGAAGTCATATATCTTGCCTGCTGCGACAGGTGTTGATGTCTGAGTATTTTTCTTGCTCATTTCTCATCACCTCCGTAAAGCTTTCTGTTCCTGAAGCACTTAAACTTTGAAAGCGACGTTACCATGAGTCTTGAAGCGAATACGCCGAAGATAAAGTTGCAGATAACGCCGACGAGCAGCGTGTAGCCGAACGAATATACAACGCCCTCGGCAGTCGCGCCGAATGCGATAAATATCGTGTTGTTGAGTATCTTCGAGAAGAAGCTCGAAGGAACGCCGAATGCTCCCATGAGAATTATCGCGATGATAACGTTTGTGATGTTACCGTCAAGGATAGCGGAGAACGCTCTCTTATATGCTATCTTGATAGCAGAGTCGAGCGACTTGCCTGTCCTGAGCTCTTCCTTTATTCTCTCGCCCGTGATGATGTTCGCGTCAACGCCCATACCTACGGCGAGAATGATGCCCGCGATACCGGGGATAGTCAGCGTCGAGCCGCTGCGGAAGCCAAACCAGCCGCTTATAGCTGCGATACTGCCCGCTACCTGTCCGATCAGCGCGATGACTGCTACAAAGCCGGGCAGGCGGTAAAGTACTACCATATATATAGCGATGAGTACAAACGAGATAGCTGCTGCAAGCAGGATAGCGTCGAGTGAGCCCTCGCCCATAGTAGGCGATATTGTCTTGAAGCTTGAGGTCTCCATTTTAAACGGGAGCGCACCGGAATTTATCTGGTCAGCGAGCTTCTTTGATGATTCCGCATCAAAATTACCCGTAATAACTGCGCTGCCGTCTGTGATAGCACTGTTTACGGTAGGAGCGGAGATCATAGTGTTGTCCATCCATATTGAGATAGGCGTGCTTGTGCCTGCAAGTCTTGAGGTTGCCTCAGAGAACTTAGTCGCACCGTCGGAGTTGAGCTCAAGCGCTACAACGTATTCATAGTCGCCGTCGTCATTCTGACGGTACTGAGGCTCAGCGGACTTGATATCCGAGCCCTGAAGAACTATCTCGCCTGTAGGGATCATATTTTCATCTTCGTCTGTATCATATTCGTCGCCTTCTCTGAATGTGAGCTCTGCCATTTCGCCGAGCTCCTTAACAGCAGCCTCGGGGTCGAAATCCGACTCGCCTACCTGCCATGGGAAACGAACGATGATTCTGTCGCTTTTTTCGTCGCTATAGACCTCATTATCCGTGATACCAAGGGAAGAAAGTCTTGTCTTGATGACCTCGGTAGCCGAATCGAGCTGCGCTTCATTAGCGTCGTAGCCGTCGGACGGAGAGAAGGTAACGTCAACGCCGCCCTTGATATCTATACCAAGGCGGATATCGTCAACGCCCTTGATGAGGGTCGTCCTCTTATCGGCAAAGAGCTTGTCCACGCCGAATATTGAGGTTACAGCAAACAGCGCGATAAAAACAACGACAATAAAGAAAGTGGATCTGCCGGTCTTTTTCACGGTCATGCCTCCTAATCGGATAGATCCGCAAATATTATCTGTATGTAAACAGCAGCGGATCTTAATTTTCTGTCTCTATGACAATTACATTTATTGTACTATATTTTTGGCAAAAAGTCAAGCATAACGGCAATAATTATTCACATTTCAAAAATATGCACAATAACCGCCGTTGAAATTTGGTATATTCAATAGCAGGAGCGCACCCACGTGTGCACCAGTCGGGTGAACATAATGCAATTCGGGCGGACACATTGGGTCCGCCTCTACAATAATTATTTGAAGTGCTTCTGCGATATTTTAAGACGGTTCATAGCCCTGTTCAAAGCCGCCTGAGTCTGGTAATACTCCTTTATGCTCTGCTTCTGGCGCAGACGCTCCTCGGCGCGCTCACGCGCCTCCTCCGCCCTCTTGATATCTATCTCCTCAGGCAGCTCACAGGTGTCTGCAAGGATTATCGAGCTCTCCGGCATTACCTGTATGAAACCCTCGGAAATAGCTGCATACCGCCATTTGCCGTCCACCATGTATTTCAGCTCTCCAGTCGGGAGCGAGGTAACGAGCGGCTCATGACCGTAGAGTATTCCCAGAAGTCCATCTATCGCCGTGATGACGAGGTGCTCGCAGTCGCCCTCATAGAAAACGCGGTCGGTCGCGATTATTTCAAGGTGAAATTTCTTAGCCACGGAACCTCCTCCTTAAATAAATCTTGATTAGAATACCTTGAATGGGATTCCAAAGGGACTATGTCCCTTTGGTCGGGGTCGCGGGGCAGACGGCCCCGCGCAGGGAGTGGGACAGAGTCCCACATTCATAAAGCGCCTTGCAAGGGGTGAATTTTTAAACAGTCCAGCGGACTGTTTAATAAAGAAGGGACGCCTTGCAAGAGAAGGCGTCCCCTTGCCAAAATCAGTCATCATTGTCCATAGTCCGTGCCTTTATCTCAACATCTTCGATAGTTCCCGCCATGAGGAAAGCCGCCTCGGGATAATCATCCATTTCGCCCTCGATTATCGCCTTGAAGCCCGCTATCGTGTCCTTGAGCGCAACATATTTGCCCTTCATTCCTGTGAAATTCTCTGCAACATTGAACGGCTGCGATAGGAATTTCTGTATCTTTCGCGCACGATAGACGGTGAGCTTGTCGTCCTCGTCGAGCTCCTCCATACCGAGTATGGCGATGATGTCCTGGAGCTCCTTGTACTTCTGAAGTATCTCCTGTGCTCGGCGTGCAACACGATAGTGCTCCTCACCGACTATCTCGGGCTCGAGTATACGCGAGTTCGATTCAAGCGGATCTACCGCGGGATAAATTCCCTGCTCGACTATCTTACGCGACAAAACAGTCGTCGCATCGAGGTGCGCAAAGGTTATTGCCGGTGCCGGGTCTGTGAGGTCGTCCGCGGGGACATACACCGCCTGAACCGACGTGATAGAGCCGTTTTTTGTTGAGGTGATACGCTCCTGCAGCTCTCCGACCTCAGTCGCTAAAGTCGGCTGATAACCTACCGCAGACGGCATACGTCCGAGCAAAGCCGATACCTCCGAACCCGCCTGTACATACCTGAAAATATTGTCGATGAACAGCAGCACGTCCTTGTGCTCGCGGTCGCGGAAATACTCCGCCATAGTGAGTCCCGTCTGTGCGACTCTCATACGCGATCCCGGGGGCTCATTCATCTGTCCGAACACGAGCGCAGTCTTCTCAATAACACCCGATTCCTGCATTTCATTCCAGAGGTCGTTGCCCTCGCGAGAACGCTCGCCGACTCCCGTGAAAATAGAGTAGCCGCCGTGCTCGGTGGCGATATTGCGTATAAGCTCCTGAATAAGTACCGTCTTGCCGACGCCTGCGCCTCCGAAAAGACCTATCTTGCCGCCCTTGGCATAAGGTGCAAGGAGGTCTATGGCTTTGATACCGGTTTCGAGAACCTCTACAACGGGACTCTGCTCCTGAAAGCTCGGAGCCTTGCGGTGTATCTCCCACATTTCCTCAGAGTCCACATCGCCCTTTTTGTCGATAGGCTCGCCGAGCACGTTGAACATTCTGCCGAGGGTCTTTTCGCCGACAGGCACCTTTATGCAAGCGCCGGTCGCAGTGACCTCCATGTTCTTGCTAAGCCCCTCGCTCGTTGCGAGCATTATGCAGCGCACGGTACGGTTGCCCATATGCTGAGCGACCTCCATAACACGCCTTCTGCCGTCCACCTCGACCGTGAGAGCGTCCCTGATCATTGGGAGCTTTCCCGTGGTGAACTCAACATCTATAACAGGTCCGATGACCTGTGTTATCCTGCCCTTTTCCATAGGCTCTCCTTTCCAAATCCGGAATGCGCAATCAATCCTCAAGTCCGTTCGCACCCGCGCAGACCTCGGTTATCTCCTGAGTTATAGCCGCCTGACGAGCACGATTATACAGCAGCGAAAGATCCTTTATCATGTCCTTGGCGCTGGTGGTAGCCGCGTCCATAGCGGTCATGCGCGACTGCTGCTCGCAGCAGAATGCCTCGACCATCGCTCCGTATATAATGCCCTTGGCGTACTGCGGAATGAGGTAGTCCATTACCTTTTCGGGCGAGGGTACGAACGAAGCCTTCGGCAGCTTTTTCAGCGTACCGTCAGGCGCTTTTCCAAAGTGGCGTCGGCTGAACGGCAGGAGCTGAACCATTCTCGTCTCCTGAACATTCGCGGTCACCATATCCGTGTAAAGCAGATACACCTCGTCGAGTTCGCGCTTCTCAAACTTTTCTATGACAAGCTGAGCTATCTCCATAGCGCGGTATAGCGTCGGATTCTGCGTGGTATAGAGGAATTCACCGTCAACAAAGGCGTTCTTAGCCGCCTTTTTGCGCTTCTGGAAGTGCATTCTGCCGACCTGCCCCATTACGAACAGGTAGCAGTTGTCTATATCGGAAGCCTTTTTCAGCTCCTCCTCGGCAAATTTTATGATGTTGTGATTGTAGCTGCCGCAGAGCCCCTTGTCCGCTGTAATGACGATATATCCTTTTTTTCGTTTGTCCTCGGGAATATCCTGACGCCTGTCGAAATAGAGCTGGCGTATATGCGGGGTGTGCTCGAGAACGCTCTCTATCGTCGATTGCAGCTTATAGAAGTAGGGCTCGGTCGATTCGAGCGATTTTCTCGCCTTTTTCAGCTTTGACGAAGACATCAGATACATAGCGTTGGTTATTTTCAGTATCTGCTGTATGCTTGATATCCTCTCGCGTATTTCACGCATATTAGCCATTAAAGCTCACCGCCTATTCCTCAAACGCTGTGATTATTCTCTCTATACGCTCCGCAAGGTCGTCCGTGAGTACCTTCTTCTCCTCAATTTCCGAGATTATATCCTGTCCGTAGCTTCTCACATAGCTCATGAGATCGCTGCGGTAGGTCTTTATCTCATTTATCGGCACTTCCTTCATAAATCCATGCTGTGCAGCATACAAAAGGATCACCTGCTCATAGTGCGGGAGCGGATTGTAGAGCGGCTGCTTCAGCAGCTCCGTCAGCATATGACCGTGCGTGAGCAGCTCTGTTGTGGATTGGTCGAGCTCTGACGAGAACTGAGTGAATATCTCCATTTCCTTGAACTGCGCAAGATCCACTCTCAGCGAGCCCGCGACCTTTTTCATCGCCTTTGTCTGAGCAGCTCCGCCGACACGCGATACGGAAAGTCCGTAGTTGACCGCCGGACGCAGACCAGAGTTGAAAAGCTCGCTTTCGAGAAATATCTGTCCGTCGGTTATCGAGATGACGTTCGTCGGGATATACGCCGAAATGTCACCCGCAAGAGTTTCTATTATCGGCAGCGCGGTCAGAGAACCGCCGCCGTGCTCGTCGTCAAGACGGCTCGAACGCTCAAGCAGTCTCGAATGCAGGTAGAAAACGTCGCCCGGGTAAGCCTCACGTCCCGGAGGTCTGTGAAGCAGCAGCGACATAGCTCTGTAAGCAACGGCGTGCTTTGAAAGATCGTCGTAAACGATTAGCACGTCCCTGCCCTTATACATGAAGTATTCCGCCATAGCGGTGCCTGAATAAGGAGCTATATATTGGAACGGCGCAGGGTCGCTCGCGCTTGCGCACACAACGACGGTGTGCTCCATTGCGCCGTATTTTTTCAGGGTGTTGACCACCTGTGCAACGGTCGAGGACTTCTGTCCTATAGCAACATAGACGCAAATAACGTCCTGATCCTTTTGATTTATAATTGTATCGACAGCGATAGAGGTCTTACCTGTCTGGCGGTCGCCGATTATGAGCTCACGCTGCCCCCTGCCGATAGGGAACATCGAATCTATTGCGAGTATACCCGTCTGTAGCGGCACACTTACGGGCTTGCGCTCGATAACTCCCGGAGCCTCACGCTCAATAGGATAATAGTCATCGGCTCTTATATTTCCGAGACCGTCGATAGGTGAGCCGAGTGCGTCAACGACTCTGCCGAGCAGCTCGTCGCTCACGCCCACGCCCGCGCGCTTGCCTGTTCTTATAACCGATGAGCCCTCCGTCAGACCGTGGTCGTCGCCGAGCAGAACTACTCCGACAGACTTTTCTTCGAGGTTCTGCACTATGCCTCTTATGCCATTCTCGAACTCAACGAGTTCACCGTACATAACGCCGTGCATTCCGTAAACACGTGCGATACCGTCGCCGAGCTTTGTGATGAACCCCGTCTCGGTCGCGCCCGAGCGCACGTCAAAGTCGCGCACCTCGGTCTTGAGCACCGATATTATGTCTCCCGAAGGACCTTGATTTGAGGGGCCCTCTGCCACAGCTCCCGTATATTCGGCAGCCCTGTCCTGAAAGCTCTCCTTCATTCTGCGCAGACTCGTGCGGTAGCTCTTGTCGTACTCCACATCGCCCGCATTGAGGATAAATCCGCCGATGATATCGGGGTCATAGCGGTACTCGACAGCAACGTCCTCCTTGACGAATTTATCGGTTATGAATTTTCTCAGGTCAGCCTGCTGAGACTCGGTAAGAGGCGTAACATAGCGCACTACAGCTCTTATGCTGCCCTGCCTGTCGAGAAGGATATCGTCGTATTCCTCGAGTATATCGTCAATGCGCTCGATATCGCCGTTCCTGACGAGGGTCATAAGGAACTTCTGCATATCCTCGGGAAAGAGCTTTGTAATGATGCCTCTTTTCTCATCATGCGTGATGAGCGGATTTGCAAGGGTATCCTTTACATCGCCGCAGTCCTCAAGTATGCGGCGGGTCTCATCCGAATCGCTTTGCGAGATGTCAAGCCTCAAAAGTTCCTTTAAGTATTCCTTATCCGTATCCTTCATTCGCCCGAGCCCTCCTCTCCCGAGAGGAACTCATCGACGAGGCGGCGGTTCTTTTCATCGTCAACGTTCTCGCCGATTATCTTGGAAGCTGCTTCGATAGCGAGGTCGGCGATCTGCGTCTGAGCCTGACGAATAACCATTTTCCGCTCGTTCTCAATGGTCTTGCCTGCGTCGGCGACGATCTGATCCGCCTCCTCCTGAGAGCGCTGTATCATAGCAGCTCTTTCGGTCTCTGCCTCCTCATGCGCCTTCATGATGATGCGCTGAGCCTCTTCCTTGGCATTGCTGAGGTCGTCCTCATACTGCTGCTTGAGAGTATCCGCTTCTTCCCTTGATTTTTTCGCCGAATCTATGTCGTTCTGAATAGAGCGGGTGCGCTCGTCCATTATTTTATTTACCGGCTTGAAAAGGAATATCCTCAGCAGAATGAACAGTATGATAACGTTCAGTACGGCTTCGAGGATAGTCCAGAATTCAAATTTAAGCATTATTTGCCCTCCGTCTTTTTTGGATCAGGAATTATCCTTACTTTCCAAGTGTGAATATAATGAGCAGCGCTATTACGAAGCCGTAGATAGCCGTTGCCTCTGCAAGAGCACAGCCCAGCAGCAGAGCCGTTCTGATATCGCCCTTTGCCTCGGGCTGACGAGCGATAGACTCAGTAGCCTTTGATGTTGCTATTCCTATTCCTATTCCTGCGCCCGCACCAGTTAAAACGGCAACAGCTGCGCCCAGTGCTATTAATCCCATGATGTACCTCCATTATCTGGGTATCAGGTATCAGGTTTAAGGCATCAGGCAGTTTTCTCCTGAAGCCCCATGTCTGAGATCTGAAGCCTTGATTTATTTTCCGAGTGTGAATATGATGAGCAGTGCAATTACAAAGCCATAGATAGCCGTTGCTTCTGCAAGAGCACAGCCCAGCAGCAGAGCTGTTCTGATATCGCCCTTTGCCTCAGGCTGACGAGCGATAGACTCCGTTGCCTTAGCTGTAGCTATTCCTATACCGATACCTGCGCCTGCACCCGTAAGAACGGCAACAGCTGCGCCCAGTGCTATTAATCCCATGATATATTACCTCCATAAAGTTAATGATGTTCTTCCTCTTCTACAGCTTCCGCCATGTAGAGCGAAGTAAGAAAAACGAATACATAAGCCTGAAGGAGTCCGTCAAAGATATCGAAGTATGCACTTGCGATAACAGGTACGCCTACAGGAATGCAGTACTTGACAAGCTCCATAACCACGAATGCACCCAGAACGTTTCCGAAAAGTCGCATACTCAGTGACAGCGGCCGTGTCACGAGGTCGAGTATGTTTATAGGATTAAGAAAGCTCTTCAGCCATTTCAGCGGTCCCTTTTCGATGATGAATGCCGCCTGAACGAGTATGATAGCGACACCTGCCAAAGCAACCGTAACGTTTATGTCCTTGGTAGGCGGAACAAAACCGAACAGACCGGCAAGGTTCGCAAAGGCGATATAGATTATCAGTGTTTCGAGGATAGGTATATATTTCTTTCCTTTACTCCCGAGAATATCGGTGAAAAATTTGTTAAGCCATTCAATTATCCCTTCTATGATACATTGAGAACCTGTAGGGACTTTTTTGAGCTTTCTCGTGAAAATAATGGAAATTATCACCAATACTGCCATTATTATCCATGTAACAACACACGAATCAGCGATCGGGATACCGCCGAGCACAGGTATAGTGAATGCCGTTTTCGATTCAAGCTCTTCCGTGAGCCTTTCGGCAATATCCATTATAACACCCTCTTTCATTCATAAAATAATAAAACGGAGACAGCGCTGCGGCTAAAATCCCCGTTGATCCAGTCATGTTAAGCGTCACAAAAGCTTATAAGTCCGCATGGACATTTTCAAGCTGCGGAGCTTTTAACTTCCGCATATATATAATATAACAAAACAAGAATAATGTCAAGCTTTTCAAGTAAATTTTTTCGTATTATCAAGTGATTTCCGGCTCGTTTTTGCCTTCATCTGCAAGTGTTATGGCATTGCTCAGCCTCTCAACAGCTGACGAATTGAGCTTCTCGGAGAGCCTTACCCTGTCGAGCTCCTTTTTGAACGCAGACAGTTCACCTGCTATGCGCTTCATTATCTCGGCATTTTTCGCCTGCTGCTCCTCAAGTGCAGCTACTCTCTGCAAAAGCTCGCTGATATTCTCCGCAAACAGCTCGTTTGCCTCATTCTGCTTTTCGCCGAATTCGGTGAGCTTTTCAGCCGCCTTAAAGGCACCTATTTTCTCATGCCCGTCAAAGGTGCGCATACTCTCTGTTTTCAGTTTCTTATCAGCCATTATTGCTCACGCATCTCCTTCCGCCAGTAATCAAGCATATCCGCTATGGTCTGCTCCATGGATATCTCCGCCTTCCAGCCCGTATCGGCATGGATAAGTGAAACATCGGGCTCTATTATCGGGATATCGGACGCTCTCATGCGCGCGGGATCCTGCTTTACCTCTATAGGCAGCTTCGCCATGCTCAGCGCCGTATCAAGGATATACTGTATCGTTACAGCTTCTCCCCTTCCGACGTTGTACGTTCTGCCGCTAATGCCCTTTTCACCAAGCAGTCTGTAAGCTCTTACAACGTCCCTTACATCTGTAAAGTCCCTCATCGCAGTAAGATTGCCAACGGACATCTGCGCCGCACCGTCCTGCATTTCGATCCGGGCGATCTGACGGCAGAAATCGGAAATAACAAAAAGCGGAGCCTGCTTAGGACCCGAATGATTGAATGCCCTTACCATAATGATATCCATTTTGTACGCACGTGCGTATATATCTCCGAGCATACCCTGACAAGCCTTTGTCGCGGCATAGATATTCCCCGGGCGCAGGGGCTCGTCCTCGGAAAGCGGGCACGCTCCCTCGCGGATAAAGCCGTACTCCTCGCCCGATCCTATAAGAACAAGCCTTATGTCAGTTTTCGGAGCTTCACGGACAGATTCGAGCACATTTATAGTACCTATTACATTTATCTGAGCGGTGAGCTGCGGCTTCTTCCACGAAACGGAAACGGAGCTCTGAGCCGCAAGATGATATATGATATCGGGAGATACCTCCGCGATGAGCTGCGCGGCAGCTTCCTTGTCCATTATATCGAGGATACGCACCTCACAATCCTCTTCTATTCTCTCGTTTTCGAGGCAGGTCGCACAGACCTCCCAGCCTGCCGAAGCAAGCTCGTTTATCAGATATCCGCCGACGAATCCCGCCGCACCGATTATCAAAGCCTTCATATATTCACTCCTTCGGATAAAACTGAGTATAATTTCTTTATAACATCCTCCTCACGGAAAGCCTCCTTCACGCGCTGCGAGGCATTTCTGCCAAGCCTTTCGCGAAGCTCATTATCGCGGGCAAGAGCGCTTATCGCCGCCGCAAGAGCTTTTTCGTCCCCGGGAGAAACTGTCAGTCCCGTTTCTCCGTCAACGCTTACATAAGGAACTCCCGAATCAAGGCGTGTGTTTATCACAGGCTTTCCATAGACCATTGCTTCGAGCTGGACTATGCCGAATGCCTCGCTCTTCACAGTCGAAGGAAGCACGAATATGTCGCAATCCGCATAAGCCTGCTTCAACTGCTCGTCCGGCAAAAATCCCAAAAAATGTACCTTTCCTGAAAGCCCCTTGTCGCGCGCATATTTTTTCAGCTGCTCCTCGAGCTCGCCTGTACCCGCAATGAAAAGCTCACAGCCGTTTACCCTGCGGAACGCTTTCAGGAGCACATCTGCACCCTTGTAATAGACCAGTCTTCCCGTAAAAAATATTTTTACGGACGAGCTGTCATTGAGCCTTTCGGTAAGCACCGGAGCGCTCTTTACAGATAGATAGTCCTGTATTGTTATGCCATAGGGCACTACACGGCATTTTTCGCGGTATTCCGGCAAATAGTCCGAGCCGTTGATATGTCCCTCGGTCGCCGTTATAATGCAGTCCGCGCGTCTGAGCAGATACTTCATCAAGGGCTTATAGAACGTGAGGAGCTTCTTCTGGTGCACCACGTCGCTGTGCCACGAAACAACGACCCTCCCCTTATATCCTGAAAGCAGCAGGGCAAGATCTGCCAGAGGAAACGGAACGTGAATGTGCACAACATCGGCTTTTTTCGCCATTTTTCGGAAAAGCCTTATGAACGAAAATGAAAGCGGACATGAAAAATAAGTGCCAAGACTGCCCGCACGAATAAGCTGAACTCCGTTTACTCGCTCTCTAATCGTTCCTCCTCTGCCATCGCGGCATACGAGCGTTTTCACGCTTACTCCGTTAAGCGTTCCGAGCTCCTGAGAATACTGCTGAACGAGGGTCTCTATCCCTCCCACATGAGGATAATACGCCTTGTTCACTTCTAAGATGCAGAGTTTGCGGCTCATCACATCAGCTCCTTGTAAACATCATATAGTAATTGTGCCGAGCGTTCCCACGTGAAGCTCTTTGCACGTTCAAATCCTTTTTTTCCGAGCTGAGCCCGCAGCTTTTCGTCGGAATAAAGCCGGTAAAGTCCCTGAGCGATGCTTTTTGCAGAATATGCATTGCAGATGACGGCGCAGTCTCCAACAACTTCGGGCAGAGACGCAGCATCTGTCGTCAGCACGGGAACTCCGCAAGCCATAGCCTCGAGCGGAGGCATTCCGAAGCCCTCGTAAAGCGACGGGAACGTAAACGCAAGAGCTCCGCACATCAGCGGACACATATCCTCCGAAGGAACATATTCTGTAAAAAGAGCCTTGCCCTCAAGTCCGAGCCTTTTCACACGGCTGTAGATACCGTCATTGAGCCAGCCTTTGCCCCCCGCGAGCACGAGCTTCGGCGCACCGTCCCCGACCTTTTTGGCAAATGCGGCATAGGCAGTCATAAGACGTTCAAGGTTCTTTCTCGGCTCGATAGTCCCGACATAGAGGAAGTAGTCGCCGTCAATGCCGAGTGAGCTCTTCACCTGCGCGATACGTGCCTCGTCGGTGCACGGTTTGAAGCGTTCGAGATCCACTCCGCATGGAACAACTCTTATCTTCCTCTTATGCTCAGGGAAATATTTGATTATCTCTGACTTCGAGAACTCCGAATCCGTAACGATAAGGTCGGCGCGCTTCATGGACTTTTTCAGTCCAATATTCAGCATGAGCTTCGTCCGACCCCGGACGGTCTCGGGGAACGCCTTGTACACCATGTCGTGCACCGTCACGACCTTTTTCCCGTGAACGAGCGGCGGCACGATGTAGTTGAAAAAGTGCGTTACATCGGAGCTTTTGCCAAAAAACATAGAGTAAGGCACGGGCAGGAACGCACTGGCGGCGCGATAAAGATAGCCCGAAAAAGACGAGCTGTTGAGGCTTATATTCTTACCGGCAAGCTTCTTCACACGCTCGGTGCGCGAGCCGTCGCCGCTCGTGAAGAAGCTGTATTCGTACTTGTTCTCCGGATGCAGTTCCGCCAGCGCGTTGGTCTGCCCGACCTCGCACCAGCCTATGCCCGTTATTTTCTCGCTGCACAGCGGCACAGCGTCAAAGGTTATCTTCATTCGATACAGATCCTTTCCTTTCGGGGGGACTCTGTCCCCCCGTACCCCCTGCATAAAATGTGTCTCCGACGGATCGCAAATGGAGGCGCTGCCTCCAAACCTCCGCCAAAGGGGCGGTCGACCCTTTGCAATCCCATTCTGCATTGCAATATTTAAAATCCAACGCAGAGTGGTAATAACGACTAAAACTCGGCGACCTCAAGATGTTGCCTTAATTATTAGGGCGGACTAAGCGTCCGCCCGAATAATTTTAGCCGATAACTTCCTTTACCTTTATCTCATTCTCAACAAGCGCAAGGTCGTTCTTTACCATGCGCTCTACAAGCTCGGAGAAGCTTATCTCGCGCTTCCAGCCGAGTGCCTTCTCCGCCTTTTCGGGATTTCCGAGGAGGATATCCACCTCAGCGGGACGGAAGAACTTCTTGTTTACCTTCACAATGGTCTTGCCAGTAGCAGCGTCGATACCTATCTCGTCAACGCCCTCGCCCTGCCACTGAACATCAATGCCAACATGCTTGAATGCAGTCTCAACGAACTCGCGGACAGTTCTGGTCTCATTCGTGGCAATTACGTAATCGTCGGGCTTATCCTGCTGGAGCATGAGCCACATAGCTCTTACATAGTCCTTAGAGTGACCCCAGTCGCGCTTGGAGTCCATATTTCCGAGCTCGACATAGTCCTGAACACCGAGCTTTATGCGTGCAACGGCATTTGTTATCTTTCTTGTAACGAACTCTATGCCGCGTCTCTCGGACTCGTGATTGAAGAGGATACCCGAGCAAGCGAACATATCGTAGCTCTCACGGTAATTCTTTGTAATCCAGTGACCATAGAGCTTGGCAACGCCGTAGGGACTTCTCGGATAGAAAGGAGTCGTCTCGCACTGCGGGATAGCCTGAACGAGACCGAACATCTCAGAGGTCGAAGCTTGATAAAAGCGAGCCTCGGGCTTTACGATACGGATAGCCTCAAGCATATTTGTAACGCCGATAGCGTCGATGTCGGCAGTACCGAGGGGAGTGTCCCAGCTCGTTGCAACGAACGACTGAGCTGCAAGGTTATATACCTCGTCAGCCTGAGATATCTTCATAGCGGAAACAAGCGAAACGGGGTCGGTCATATCGGCGTAGATGAGCGTCACCTTGTCCTTGAGGTGCGCGATATTGCCGTAATCAACGGTAGCCTTTCTTCTCCAGATCCCGTAAACGTTATAGCCCTTTTCGAGAAGCAGCTCTGCAAGATAAGAGCCGTCCTGACCTGTGATTCCTGTGATAAGTGCATTCTTCATAATTATAACTCCTTACTATAAATTCATAATCAAGAATTATTGTGCCGGCTGTACCGACTATAATGAGATGATCCCATTTCAATCCTTGATCCTTCATTCTTAATTGTATCAGACAAGCTCGTCTCTGCCCTGTTCCTTGAGCTGAGCGATGACCTTTTTAACGTCCTGAGTGTTGTTCTTCGAGCAAACGAGCAGAACGTCGTCCGTATCGACGATTATTATGTCTCTCGTGCCGATAGCAGCCACAAGGCGCTTGCCTGCGCAGACCGTAGTACGCTTGGAATCAACCGAGATAACATCGCCGTCAAAGTAATTCTTGTCGTCATCGGTCTCATTGATGCGCTCGACCGCCAGCCAGCTTCCCACGTCGTCCCAGCCGAAGCTTCCGGGGATAGTGTAGATATCCGAAGCCTTTTCCATGATACCGAAGTCAACGGATTCGCTTCTGAACGCAGTGAACTCTTTAACGAGGGTCTCCTCAAAATCGGGCGTACCATAGCTCTCGCCAATGCGGAGCGCTCCCTCATAGATATCGGGCATCAGAGTCTGCATATTGTCCATTATGGACGAGGTCTTCCAGACGAACATACCGCTGTTCCAGAGGTACTTGCCGGAGGCAAGGTATTTCTTCGCAGTGGGCAGATCGGGTTTTTCTACAAATCGCTCGACCTTATAAGCGTCGCCTGACTCTTCGCCAAAATTGATATATCCGTAGCCTGTTTCGGGATAGGTCGGTGTAATGCCGATGGTAACGAGATTTTTGCCCTCCTCGGCGGTCTTTATCGCCTTTTTGAGAGTCTTGATGTAGATGTTCTCGTAGCCGATGAGGTGATCCGACGGCAGTACGAGCATTATCGCGTCTGCGTATTTCTTCTGAATTACAGCCGCCGCAAATGCAATGCACGGAGCTGTATTTCTGGCACACGGCTCAGAGAGTATATTCTCCTTCGGAACGTCCGGCAGCTGATCCTGTACAAGCTCTCCGTAAGCGGCATTTGTCACGATGAAGATGTCCTCCGGCGATACAAGCGGACTGAGCCTCTTTACCGTTTTCTGTATCATCGTTTCGCCGTCTGAAGTGAGCGAAAGGAACTGCTTAGGGCAGCTGTTCCTGCTTTTTGGCCAGAAGCGTTCGCCCCTGCCTCCTGCCATAATGACTGCTGTTATCTTCATTTACTTTTCTCCTCTTTCTCCTTCTCCTGCTCATGGGGCAGAACGCCCTCCTCCGTTTCGGCATTGGTCTTGCCGGGGAAAAGCATGGTTTTCAGGGTCATAAGTATTATTTGAAGGTCCATGCGTGCCGAGTAATTCTCGATATACATAAGATCCATTTTAAGCTTATCATAGGGTGAGGTGTCATACACTCCCGTCACCTGTGCGTAGCCCGTCAGTCCTGCCTTTACCTTTAAGCGGAACTCAAATTCCGGCATTTCTTTTTTGTATTCCTCGGTAAGCTCTGGACGCTCCGGACGCGGTCCTACAACCGACATATCTCCCTTCAGGATATTAAGGAGCTGAGGAAGCTCGTCCAGCCTGAACTTTCTCAGTATCCTGCCTACCGGAGTAATACGCTCGTCCTCATCTGACGCAAGCTGCGGGATACCGTCCTTTTCCGCATCAACTATCATACTGCGGAACTTATAAACGTCGAATTCCCTGCCGTTTATAGTAAGACGTTTCTGCTTATAGAGCACAGGACCTCTGTCATAGAGCTTGACGGCTATAGCCGATATAAGCATGAACGGCAGCGCCGGTATGAGAGCTATCAGCGAAAAGACTATATCAAACGTTCTCTTGAAGAGCCTCTGCTCAAAATCAAGTCCATAGTTGCGGCAAAGAAGCAGCGGCGTATCAAACAGTCTTATATCGTCCGCCCCTCTTATTATAATATCTGATATTTTGGGAGCGATATACGCTCTTACGGAGTTTTCAAAGCAGAATTTAAGGTAATCGTTTCTCAGCCCTGCCGGTATATCACAAATTATTACTCCCTCGTATTTCATAATGAGCTCTCTGACTTTTTCGGGCTCTTCGCTGACACTTACGGATTCACATATCATATACTTATCGACTCTCTGGCTCATTTTCAGCACAAGAGCCGCTGCCTGACGGCTTCCGTAGAGTATTATGAGCTTCCTCGGGGGATATATGATGAAATACAGTCTTCCCGTGAGGAGCGTCCATATGGCAATACAGGCGAAATCCACACAGCTCATTACCATTATCGGAGCGGCAGACATAAATTTTCGTCCGATAAGACTTATAAGGAAATACGTGACCACATTCGCGCATATCATTGATATTATCTGGGAATATAGCATATCCGTTTTTTTCAGATAGCCAAGCTTGAGCCCTCCGTAGGCTTTCAGGAAAAGCCATATCATCAGGAAATAAATGCCTATAAGCACCCAGTTTCCTCTTCTGTAATACGGCAATACTATGGATTCGCTGTAGTATTTATACCACACATAGCCAAAAATACCCGTCAGTATGCCGAGAAGCACAAGCGCAGAAACGAAGGAAATAAATCTTTTGTATCTGTCTTTTTTACTTATCATAATTTTTATCCGCCCGGTGAGATGACGGAAAGGTCTCCTTTTTTATCTGTTTTAGGAATCATTCCGACTCCATACAGGGATATTATAGCAAATTACGGCATTATTGTCAATACTTAAATAATAGATCTCACGCAAATCATTTTTTTGATTTGCGTAGAGATGAGATATTAGAAGTTAGCTAACGAGTATCTGCTTCGCAGATACCGATTTAAATAATACACCGAAGGCGCGCCATTTCTAATTTCTAACCTCTGACTTCTAATATCTAACCGGTTATCATAGCAGCAAGCGCCAGCAGCGGAAAGGTCATGAACAGCACCGGAAACATCACATCAGACATTGTAAGTCTCGGCTTACGCTTCGGGTCATAGAATACATGAGGATTTTCCGGGTCGATAAAGAGCTCCTTCTCATCGCCGACCATAACATATTCGTCCTTTGCAAAGCTCTCGTCCTCAAGCTCAGTCCGCTCCTCCCGGTAATTCACCTCATAAACGGGAACACTGATCGTTTCCGGCTTTCCCTTTACATTGACTTTCATATCCTTGAAACCGGAGCATACCGCTGTCACGCGGACCGTACACCTTGCCATGAATCCTTTTATCTTATTGATGCTCTGCACAAGCAGTGCCACGCCCACAAGAATAAATATCATCAAAAACATTACAGCGCCAAGCTTTGCAAAAATGATCCTTCCGCGATCATCGGAGCCATGAACAACAAATGCAGATATAGCGATGATTAAACCAATGATAGAAAAAATCACGCTGTTGCCGGATATAATATTGTAACGCATATACTTTGTAATCGCCCCAAGTGCAGAGATCGCTGAAAACATAATACCGAACACGACAATGCTCAGCCATTCCCGTCCTTCACTGCGGGCAAAAAGGAACATCAGCAAGGCTCCGGCAGCAAAGCACACAGCAGCGGCGATCCCAATTATATTGGGATTTTTGTCCGGCTCGGGCTTGTTGTCAACAGGTCTGCCCTGCTCATCAAATTCAACATTTTCATTAAAATATGTATCATCTTTTCGCCTTTTCATAACACTTCCCCACGAATAAGATCAGTCGTCCTCGCCGATAATAGACGGTGAAGGAGCATTTTCTCTCTCTTTTTTAACTCGTTTCTTCTCTTCGCGCTGCTGAGCAAGATCGTATGACATCAGCTGTACTACAGCAATAATTATAATCATAACTGCCGGTATAATGCCCGGTATCAGCCTTGAACGGTACATATCGCTTATCGGAGCCATTGTATATTTATCCGACCAGCCGCTTTTGTCCGCATGATCGGCAAGCTTATGCAGCATAGTCATACACAGTGCAAAACCTCCGGCTGAAAGAATTATAGCGATCACATTCGGAATATTCTTCCTGAAAAGGCACAAAACCGCACCGACAGCCATAACAGCTCCCGAAATGATGAGCAGTACTCCTACCCTTACGAGCTCGCCGCCGTAGCTTTCGCGGTTGTATATCAGACCCGCACCTGATAGTACGGGCATCATGCACGACAGTACAAGTGTCAGAACAAGCGTTATCACCTTGAGCACTGTCATGACGGGGTGCTGTTTTGAAATTTTTATTGATGTTCTTTTCATTTTTTCTCCTTGAAAGGGTCTCATGTGAATTTTTTGGAAGGATATGCTGATCCGCCCGACAGATCTGATATCCGATCTCTAACCTCTAACTTCTAAATGCGGTACAACTTCTCATTTATAATAAGTCCGCCGCACCGTATAATAATGAGGTATCGTCCGTATTTTCCGCGGCGATGCGAAAACCTTAGCGGAAAATTTTCCGCAGAAAGGGATCTGTAAAATGCATTTGAAAAAATATATAAGAAAAGCTGCTGCCGTAGTATTATCTGCGGCTCTTGCGGGATTATTCGGGACAGCGCAGTATTATTCCTCGCTGCTGCCGGATACTCTTACAGCAAGCTCGGCGGCACAGCTTGAGATAGCTCAATATCCGGAAATAAGCTGCTCAGCAGAGAACGAAGCGGTACAAGCAGCTTGTGCCGGAGAAGTAAGCCGGGTAACGCTCTCACTTCTCGGCACGTTTCCGGTAAAAAATGTCTCTGTCAAAGAAGCCGAAGCACCCGTTTTAGCGGTCGGCGGCAGCCCCTTCGGCATAAAGCTGCTCATGGAGGGCGTTATGGTCACGGGTCTCGGCGACGTCGAAGCCGAGGACGGTCAGAGGATTTGCCCTGCTGAAAAAGCGGGGATCCGCGTCGGCGATATAATCCACAGCGTCAACGGAAAAGTTCTCACCTCAAACACCGACCTTCAGGAGGCGATCTGCACAAGCGAGGGCAGTAGCATAGCGCTTATCGCTGAAAGAAACGGAAGCGAATTCACTGCCGAACTCACTCCTGTATACTCCGCAAAGAGCGGCAAATGGCGCGGCGGTATGTGGGTTCGCGACAGTATAGCCGGTATCGGCACGATGACCTTTATCAATAAGGAAACGGGGCAGTTCGCAGGTCTCGGTCACCCTATATGCGATGCGGACACAGGCGAGCTCGTTCCTTTGCACAGCGGCGAGGCTGTTCCCGTCGAGATAACCGAAGCCGTAAAGGGCAGATGCGGTATCCCGGGTGAGCTGAGAGGAGATTTCACCCTCGGCAGCTACGGTACTCTTGATTGCAACAACGGCTGCGGTATCTTCGGCGTACTCGACGACGCAGCTCTTGATGAGCTCTGTGCCGACTGTGAGGAGTTTCCTCTTGCCTACCGTCAAGAAATAAAAACGGGAGCCGCCGAGATATACACCACGGTCGAGGGCGGTACTCCGAAGCGATACTCCGCAGTAATAGAAAGCATTGACTACAGCGGAGACAGCGATGAGACCAGAAACATGGTTATCCGCATAACCGACGAAGCACTCCTCGAAAAAACAGGCGGCATCGTTCAGGGTATGAGCGGAAGCCCCTTGATACAGGACGGAAAGCTTGTGGGAGCGGTAACTCATGTTTTCGTCTCCGATCCCGCTGTGGGTTATGCAGTATTTGCCGAAACTATGGCAGAGTGCCTCAATGAATAAAACCTCATAAACAAAATCGGGCGTTACATCATGTAACGCCCCATGGTTTTAATGTGATTATCTGTTTTCCTCACTGAAACCGCTGTCTACGAGCTCGATGAGAGCGTCAACAGCAGCCTTTTCATCAGCGCCGTCAGCAATTACCTTGATATTTGTACCGCCAACGATACCGAGTGAAAGAATACCGAGCAAGCTCTTGGCATTGACTCTGCGCTCTTCTTTTTCAATCCAGATAGATGACTTAAATTCATTAGCCTTCTGAATAAAGAAGGTTGCAGGTCTTGCGTGAAGTCCAACCTGATTCTTAACCATTACTTCTCTGACAAACATATACAACTCTCCTATTCTCTATTGACCGCTACCATAGGTTTAAGCAAGGGCGGCGATCCGCTGCAAATATATATCACTTGCTGATTATCATTATACAATCTATTTTTTGCATAGTCAACGGATTTTTTGCTTTAAATCCTCTGTTTTCATTAATTTCTACATTTAGATTAAATGTGAGGGAAAATTTTTCGGTTTGCTTGTTAATTATCACCACAAAGAATTGTTGAGTTTCGTTGTTGAAACTACATAATTTTCAACATTGTATTATGTGTAATTCTTCTAAACGGAAAATATTTTTGATAGTATACCTATTGTAATTCAGAATTTTATTTATTATGCTTTTCAAGGAGATCCGGGCGGCGCTCAGCAGTTATTTTCAGGCTCTGTTCGTGCCTCCACTGCTCGATATTTTTATGATGTCCCGAAAGAAGTACAGGCGGGACCGCCTCACCCTCCCAGACCTCGGGGCGCGTATACTGCGGATATTCGAGCAAACCACTGTAAATACTCTCGTCGGTAAAGCACACCTCATCGGAAAGGACCCCATCGCACATTCTTGCAACAGCGTCCGTAAGCACACACGCAGGGAGCTCTCCGCCCGTGAGAACGTAGTCCCCGATAGATATTTCCTCGTCAACTATTTTGTCGATAACACGCTGATCTACGCCCTCGTAGTGTCCGCAGATGATGAGGATATTGTCAAGCTTTGACAGTTCGACGACTCTCTGCTGATCGAGGACTCTGCCCTTCGGGGACATATATATCGTGTGCGGCTTTACGCCCATTTCCTCGCAAACCGCCTTGTAGCAGTTGTATATCGGCTCACACTGCATCACCATGCCCATGCCGCCGCCGTAGGGAGTGTCGTCCACGCGGCGGTGCTTATCTTGTGTATATTCGCGTATCTGGCGGCAGTGGACGTCTATTTTTCCTGCTTTGCGAGCTCTGCCGACTATACTTTCGCCGAGCACGGCTTCGCACATTTCGGGGAAAAGGGTTGCAATTTCTATCTTCATCTGAGTTTCCTTTATATTTTATTTCGCAGATACATTCAATTCCTGATCAATCAAATAGTCCATCGAGGGGACGTATCGTCATAAGTCCGCCGTCGATATCAGTCGAGACCACAACGTCCGCTATTGCAGGCACAAGATACTCCCTATCGCCCTTTATGACGTAAACGTCGTTTGCTCCCGTCTCCAGAACATCGGCGATAGCACCGTAAACGAAACCTGAATCCGCGTCCCGGACCTCAAGTCCTATAAGGTCAGAGATGAAATACGTGTCCTCGCCGAGCTCGAGATCATCACGATGCATATATAGCAGCTTATTGCGCAGCTTCTCCGCAGCCTCGGGGGTGTCCACGCCCTCTATCTTCGCGATGACCATGTTCTTGAACGGACGCGAGCGCTCGATGTACACCTCGTCCTTGTTTTTGCCGATAAACAGCCGCTCAAACTCGCAAAGGAGCTCCGCACTGTCGCAGTAGGGCATTATCTTCACCTCACCGCGAATGCCGTGCGTGGTAACTATTTTTCCTGCTTCAAGATATTCCTTTTTCATTTTATCTCCTTTATCACAATGCGCGGCGGTTTGCTTTACTTCGCGAGCTCTATAGAGCTTATTGCCTGCATTTTCATTTCCTCGCTGTCGCCTGTTATCATCATGAAGTAGTATTTGCTGCCTCCGCCGTCGGGGTAGATATTGACCGTCCAGAGCCCGTCTGCAACGATAGTTCCGAGGCTCTCAGAGGCATAGCCGCTAAAGCCGCTTCCATTTATCCGATAGGTGTTTTCAGCTTCATATGCTTCCTCTTTATTCTCGGCAAGCTCAAGGAATATATCCTTATCATCTCCGCGAAGCTTAAGGCACATTTTTGAATCCAGCTTTCCCTTTATGAACCAGAGTATATCATTTGAAGCCTCTGACCGATCGGGATAAGGCTCGCTTATCGTCCGGAAGAAGTGGCGGAACTGTTTTTCTTCATGATCGTAATACTGCCACTGGTCGTATTCAGGGTCGTACTCTTTCATTACCTGCTCATCAGCGTAAGTGTCCGACTCCATTACCATAACAGAGACCTCGCCGCCGTATACATACTTTGAGCCTGTCAGGCCCGCAGTCTCCGCACCCTTCGGCATTTTAAACGAAACACCCTTTACGGTATACGTCTCGTAGTCCACAGGGACTTCGACCGTTTCAAACCTCGGGATAGTGTCGTCAATGTGTTCAAATTCCTTTTTCACATTAAAATACGCAGGCAGTCCGGGGAAGAAAATAAGTATCACCAGCGCGGTGATGAGCAGCACGCCGAGGGCTATTCCCCCAACAGTAAAAAACTTTTTCATGATAATGTTAATCCAAAATCTCTAAAAGCCAAGGCTCAGTTCTTCATTTCAAAATTCTCGCCGAGGATATCATTGTTCGCCGCAAGAATGGGGTCGATGCACTCTGAGAGGAACTCCTCTACTTGCTGTGGGCTTCTGCCGACGTAATTCTCGGGCTTGAGCACAGCCTCGAGCTCGTCGCGGGTTATCATGAACATCGGATCGTTTACGATGAGCTCGCACAGGTTGCTCTCCTTGCCGTAAATCTTTATCTGCTCTGCGGCTATCATCGAATACTCGCGGATACGCTCGTGGAGCTCCTGACGGTCGCCGCCCTTCTTTACAGCGTCCATCATTATATTCTCGGTAGCCATGAAGGGGAGCTTTGCCATGAGTCGGCGGCGGACTATCTCTGGATAGACCACCATTCCGTCGGTGACATTCATCATGATATTGAGGATAGCGTCGACTCCGAGGAATGCCTCCGCGACGGAGATACGCTTGTTTGCGGAGTCGTCGAGAGTCCTCTCAAACCACTGCGTGCCTGCCGTAAAAGCAGGGTTTAGCACGTCTATCATCACATAGCGCGCAAGGGAGGTTATCCTCTCGCAGCGCATGGGATTGCGCTTGTAAGCCATTGCTGACGAACCTATCTGTGACTTCTCGCGCGGCTCCTCCATTTCCTCGAAGCTCTGGAGGATACGCAGATCGTTCGAGAACTTGCTGCACGACTGCGCTATGCCGCTGAGTACGGAGAGCACCTGCCAGTCCGCCTTACGCGAATAGGTCTGTCCCGAAACGGGAACAACACTGTCAAAGCCCATTTCCTCGGCTATCATCGCTTCGAGTTGTTTTATCTTGGCGGTATCGCCCTCGAAAAGCTCCATGAACGAAGCCTGCGTACCCGTCGTGCCCTTTGAGCCGAGCAGCTTGAGGTTGGAAATGCGGTACTCAAGCTCCTCGAAGTCCATGAGCAGCTCGTTGAGCCAGAGCGTAGCCCTCTTGCCGACAGTAGTAGGCTGTGCAGGCTGAAGATGAGTGTACGCCATGCAGGGCATATCCTTATACTCACGTGCAAATTTCGCTAAATTGTTCATTACATTTATGAGCTTGCGGCGAACTACATCCAGCGCATCGCGCATGATGATAACATCGGTATTGTCGCCGACATAGCACGAGGTCGCACCGAGGTGGATAATGCCCGCAGCGTCGGGGCAAGCCTTGCCGTATGTGTAAACGTGTGCCATAACGTCGTGGCGAACCTCCTTTTCGCGTGCCGCCGCCATGTCGTAGTCGATGTCGTTTATGTGCTCCTCAAGCTGCTTTACCTGTGCCTCGGTAACAGGCAGACCGAGCTTCATTTCGGCTCTTGCAAGCGCGACCCAGAGCTTCCTCCATGTGGTGAACTTCTTATCCGCCGAGAATATGTACTGCATTTCCTCGCTTGCATATCGTGTACAGAATGGACTTTCGTAGCTGTTGTAATTTCCGCTCATTTTAAGTATACTCCTTTTCAAGCGCCATTAAGCGCAAATTTTCCTATTTTAATTAATGTCTGCTCAACAACTAAAAATTGGCTTAATATAGCTTTTTAAAGCCAATTTTTAGTTGCCAAAGTGCAAGAAAAAACAAAGATATTGATAGTTTTTCTTGCACTTTGTTTTGCCCTTTAGGGCAAAATGAGCTTGACATCAAGAAATGTGACGCGCAAATTCCCTATATTATAAAGAATTTGCGCTCCCCGAACGAAGTTCGGGGCAATAACCGCCTTACGGCGGTTATTGAGGACACATTAATTATAGCATATGGACATGGAAAAATCAACATATTTTTGTACTTAGAGCCGTTAGCCATAAGCTTTTAGCATTTAGCCGCTAAAATTTGACTCTCCCCCTAAAAATCGGTATAATTTATATGAGAATGGTGCTGCGATATATTCTTTTATTTTAACATGAGATTTTTTCGTCTTTTTCGCCTTTGAAAATCACTTATATATAGATACGCAGCAGTTTTGGTGAGCAATGATCGTTTAGCAGCCAACCGTAAACGCCGCACCTGTGAAAAAGGAGAATAATTATGAAAAAAGCATTATACATCATAATAGCCGCAGCGCTTGCGCTTTCCGCATTCAGCTGTGAGAACAAGAAAACCAACAGCCAGCCCGAAATCCACGATTCAACCGAAAATGTCGAGGATCCCGCCATAGAACAGCCCTTCATCGAGTACACACAGGAGGACTTAAACACGATAAACGTCAACCTCACCTTCACCGACGACACATCTTTCTTTGAGCGGCACGCATTTACCGCCTCGGACTTCGACTTCGGCGCACGCCTTTCGCCCTGCAAGGCGGAGGAGTATCACGAGCAGTTCCGCCCCGAATGGTATGGCAATGACGAGGAGGGAGATCAGATGTACCTCGAATCTCTGACAGAACCGTCTACAGGCTTGATAGAGAGCTTCACAGCAGACTCGGAAAACTTCTACTTCTGGGTGGATTTCGACCCCTACTGCACGGGATATCATGACTGCTCGATTTTCAGATACAATATCGAAACGGACAATATGTCCGAGCTTTACCGCTTTTCAAGCACCGAAGTTGACCTATACCCGGCAGGATTGACAGTCATTGACGGGACTGTTTACACGATAACCTGCGATGACCTTGACAGCCGCACCGACACGGTCAGCCGCCTCGACTCCGGATCGGGTGAGCTCGTACCGCTCTACAGCAGTATCAATAACGGTCTGACCTTTCTCCCGAACGAAGACGGGCGGCTCATATTGCAGGAGCTGACTTCGGTCTCCGACGATTACTACGACGGATTCAACTCACGGCTCATAGAATACGACTTTGAGACGGAGCAATGGAACGAGATATTCACCTATCTGCTCAACAGCCAGCAGTTCCTTGAGGAAAACATCCCCGATTACAGCCTCACATCCGTGCTCGCATGGAAAGAAAAGCCCGAGGGCTCGCGCAAATACGACATCGTGAGCGACTACTGGCGCGTTTCGACGGGTTACTCGAACTGCAGGATAGTCTATGCCTCGCGCGACCGCGTGATGTACATCGTGCAGACAGGCTCGAAAACTACAGGCGATGTAACTCGCACCCTGCATACGATAGACCTTTCGGACGGACAGCACTATATGACCGACGTCACCGCACTCGGCGAGAGCTTTGTCTATTACAACGGCTATGTAACAGCAACATCTGTTTACCGAATGGACAATACAATGAGCTGCTTCATGCCCGAGCTGGGTATTGCGTACCGCTTCCCCGAGGGGCTTGACTTTGTATCAAGCCTTACTTACACGGGCAGCTGTGTGCTTATTGACGCAACGAACAGCTTAGCTGCAGACGGACAGGAATACGAAAGAGGCATCTACCTCTTTAAATGAGAGCTTACGCCTTATGAATCACGCATTATCAAGGAGGTCGACCATGAAAAAAGCAGTATACATCATCATATCCGCAGCGCTTATACTTTCTGCATTTGGCTGCGAGGACAAGAAAAATGACAGCAAACCGCAAATCCCCGAGGAGGCGGAGGAGGACGCCGCGCTCGAAAAGCCGTTTTTCACACTTTCAAGCAGCGACTTCTCATCCATAAACGTCGAGCTTACGCTCAGCGATGAAGAGCCGCCGTTCGAGCTCGGTCACATTGATCTCACACAGCTCGATTTAGGCACACGCCTGCCAAAGTGCGTTGAAGAGGGTAAATACGACGAGCTGCATGAAGCACTCATGATCTACGGATATTATGACGATGAGAGCGGTACTTACATCGATTATGACAAAGGCGTGCCCGATACGTATTTCGACTGGGTGTATGAGCCGCAAAAAGGAAAAGTCATTCAGAGTGCAATAAACGGGGATACAGCATACTTTGTAGTGAGCTACGAGCCCCTGACCAACGGCGACAGCCACGAATGGTCGGTATTCAGCTATGATATTCATACGGAGGAGCTCACGGAGGTTTACTCTTATTCCAATACCGACTCCTACAATATAATGTATAATGACTGGTTCCTCGTGGGCGACACCCTTTGCTTTACAGAATTTGACAGTGACGGAAAATACTTCATAAAATCGTTCGACCCCGAAACGGGCGAGGTCAAGAATATCTTTAACACTGACGAAGATTGGGCATTCAACGGCTGGGCATTCAAAGCCCCGGGCGAGCATAGCCTGCTCATCGAAAATATGGTCTATGACGAGGACGAAAACACAAACGAAGACACCATTTACGAGCTTGATATCGAAACGGGTGGGACGGAGGAGTTCTACCACTCAAAGCATAAGTCGGGCTACAACGTAAAAATGTCTTTCAGCGGCATTCGCGCCTGCATTGACAAGTCCTCCGAGGGCAGCCGCACCTATGATGTTATAACGGATTATTACCGCATTGATACGGGGCTGCGCGCGTGTGAACTATACTATGCCGATGAGAGCTGCTTTATCCTCATGCAGTCGGACGACTACAGCTCATTGGTGCACTATTTCGACATCGACAAAATGGAGCACTACATCATAGACGTGACCGATTACGGTTCATACTGCACCTATTGCAGCGGCGGTATACTCATGACCGATTCGGGCTCTTTCCACGGTATCAAGCCTCATCTTTACTACCTCATGCCGGAGCTCGGGCTTATGTTCGATATAGATTATGCTGACATTAGTTTTGATAACGAAGAATTTTCCGATATTGCCGAGATCACCTCCGACGGCTACGGCTACAACGAACTTTCATGTACAGCAGGCATGACGTATTTTACCGTTACGGAGAGTATGTCGGCTAAGGTCTCGGAGCACAGCGTTCATGGATATAATATCATGAGGGATATTTATTACTATGATAACAGGGAGTGAACTCACAGATAACATGTCATTGGGGCGGCTGACAGCCGCCCCTGCTTGTCAGCGGAAGTATATTATTAAATAGGCAATTATCAAGATGATAGCACAACATCAAATTATTTAATTGCCGGAGCAATAAAGTGTCGGACAGAACGGGCACGCAGTGCTATAAAATAAAAACTGAAATTTTATCCGCGATTTATTGCTTTTTTGGTCGCTATGTGATATAAGCGCGAAGCTCGCGCCGCCGTGTCGCGTTCAGAAAGCAAGAGCCGCGGATTTTTTTCCGCGATTTGTTGCTTTTTTTCTGACAATGTGATATAATTAAAGTGATAATCATTTGCACGGCAAAGCCGCCAAAGGAGTTAAATATTATGACAGTACGTGAATTGCAGGACAAGATCCTAAAGCTAAAAAAGGAAACCAACACAGCTATCCTCGCCCACAGCTATCAGGCGCGGGAAATAGTAGAAATAGCAGATTTTACGGGAGACAGCTATAAGCTCAGCGTGGACGCTAAAAATGCACAGGCGGATAATATCCTCTTCTGCGGAGTCCACTTCATGGCGGAGACCGCAAAAATGCTCTCACCGCAAAAGCGAGTATTCCTCGCGAACAGGGACGCGGGCTGCCCCATGGCGGAGCAGATGGACAAGGAGCTCATCTCGCAGATACGCGAAATGGAGCCCGACCGCACAGTGGTTGCATATATCAACACTACCGCCTCGCTGAAAACAGTCTGTGATGTATGCGTCACCTCGTCGAGCGCACTGCGTATCGTCAAGGCTCTTGATGCGGAAAAGCTGCTCTTTATCCCCGACTGCAACCTCGGCGACTGGGTCAAAAAGCAGGTGCCCGAAAAGGACATAAAGCTCCTGCACGGAGGCTGTCCGACTCATGCCGCAATAACCGCAAAAGAGGCAATGAAGGCTAAGGAGGCTCACCCGAACGCCCTCTTCCTCGTACACCCCGAATGCGTTCCCGCGGTCGTTGAGCTTGCCGATTACGTCGGCTCGACCTCGGGGATCATGGATTACGCAAAAAAGTCCGACCACAAGGAGTTCATCATCGGCACGGAGACCTCTATCTCCGAACATTTGCAGTATGACTGCCCCGATAAGAAGTTCTATCCGGTCACAAAGGACATCGTCTGTCGGAATATGAAGCTCACCACCCTCCCCGATGTGTACAATTCACTCCTCGGCATGGACAGCGGCGAGGCGTTCGAGATAATCATGGACGAGCAGCTCATTGCGGACGCAAGGCGCTGCATCGACGAAATGATAAGGCTGGGCGGCTGACATGACCGGGCTTGTTGAAAAATTATATGAAACAGGCGACCTTGCCGACGCCGAACTAAAGTCCCTCATCGAGACCGGGGACGATGCTGCGGCGGAACTGCTGAAAAAGCGTGCCGACGAGGTGCGCAGGCGCGAATACGGTGACAAGGTCTTTCTGCGCGGACTTATAGAGATATCCTCATACTGCAAAAACGACTGCCTATATTGCGGAATACGCCGCAGCAATAAGGACGCCGACCGCTACCGTCTCACGCACGAGGATATCATTAACTGCTGCGAGAACGGCTATGAGCTCGGCTTCCAAACGTTTGTCATGCAGGGCGGCGAGGACCCCTACTTCACCGACGAAGTAATGTGCGCGATAATATCCGAGATACGTGAAAAATATCCCGACTGCGCCATAACGCTCTCGCTCGGGGAGCGCTCATACGAGAGCTATAAAAAAATGAAGGAGGCGGGTGCGGATCGATATCTGCTGCGCCATGAGGCTGCATCGGACGAGCTTTATCAGAAGCTTCACCCCGAGGAAATGAGCCTTGCAAACCGCAAGGAATGCCTTTTCACGCTGAAAAAGCTCGGCTATCAGGTCGGAGCTGGCTTCATGGTGGGAGCTCCCTATCAGACCACAGAACACCTCATTGCCGACCTGCGCTTTTTGCAGGAGCTGAGTCCCCAGATGATAGGGATAGGACCGTTCGTGCCCCACCACAACACGCAGTTTGCAACCGAAAAGGGCGGAACGCTCGGGCTCACGCTCAGGCTGCTCGGCATACTGCGGCTGATGTTCCCTAAGATTCTGCTGCCCGCAACCACCGCTCTCGGTACTATCTCGCCCATAGGCAGGGAGCTCGGGCTTCAGACGGGCTGCAACGTTGTAATGCCAAATCTTTCGCCGGTCAGAGTGCGTAAGAAATATGACCTGTATGACAACAAAATATGCACGGGAGAGGAAGCCGCAGAGTGCAGGGGCTGTCTGCAAAGAAGGATAGAGTCCGTCGGATTTAAGGTCGCTGCCGAGCGCGGTGACGCGATAGATTTTAAACAAGGAGAAAGCAAATGAGAGTAAGATTCCACCTCCCCGATTTTTCGGGAAATTTCAAGCTGAATCTCATGTTTGCGGAGATGCTCAGGCACCGCCCCGAGTTCTTCCGCGAGGGCGTTGAGATAGCCTCGTTCTACGGAGTTTTTCCTCCGTCTATATGGAACGGCGGCAGAACGCAGGGCGGAGTGGTAGATAAAAACTTCGTCCGCGGCGTGATCAAGGCATTCAACGACAGAGGCATTCCGCTTAGATTCACTTTCACCAATCCTGCGCTCGAAAAGAAGCACCTCGGCGACCCGTTCTGCAACATGGTCATGGCAATGGCAAACAACGGTCTGAACGAGGCGATAGTTATGTCTCCTCTTTTGGAGGACTATATCCGCAGGAATTACCCGAAATACAAGCTCACCAGCTCGACCTGCAAGCGCATTACCGACCCCGAGGCTCTTGAGGCGGAGCTTGCAAAGGACTATAGTATAGTTGTTGTAGACTATGATTTCAACAACAATTTCGAGGTGCTTGAGAAGCTCCCGAGAAAGCAGGACTGTGAGCTTCTGGTAAATGCCTGCTGCGAGCCGAATTGTCCGAGGCGAAGTGCTCACTATTATTCTATCGGCGTTCAGCAGATAGCCTACAACGAGCACATAAAGAAATTCAAGAACCTGCCGTTCGACGCTGCAAAGTACGACCCCGACAACTTCCGAAACTGTCCCTACTCGCAGCGAGGCATATTCGATATCCGTGGTCTGCGCACTCATATCTCTCCCGACGCTATCTGGGAGAAGTACGTACCTATGGGCTTTGAGCAGTTCAAGATAGAGGGCAGGACGGCAAGCCCCCTCAACGTCCTCGAAACGTATATGTACTACATGGCAAAGCCCGAATGCCGCGACGAAGCGCGCTTCACGCTCCTCAAAACACTCGAAAACAGCGGCGCACTTGTGTTTAAATAATTTATATAAGATATTATTATGCGAGGCTCTGCCCCACACCACGTTCGAGGGGCGGTCGCCCCTTGAGGATCCCATTTCACGGTGCAGCTCTCTGCAAATCGGTCAGTCTGTTTTCGCTCGGTGCAACTGAATATTGCAGAGACAGAACCTAACGAACTAACGGCTCGGGTGCGCCCGCGTGTGCGCCCTACAATCATCAAGTAAAAGGAGAAAGCCATGAAAGTCAGATTTCATCTTCCCGATTTCGCGGAGCACTTCCGCTTTAATCTCGTCTTTACGGCAATGCTCAAAAACTGTCCTCAGTATTTCCGCGAGGGTGTGGAAATAGCTTCGTTTTACGGTGTTTTCCCTCCGTCCATATGGAACGGCGGAAGAACTATCGGCGGTGTCTGTACTGAGGATTTCGTAAAAAATGTCCTTCATGCCTTTAACTCGCAGGGTATCCCCCTGCGATTCACATTCACCAATCCCGTTCTGAAGGAGGAGCACCTTGAAGACCCGTTCTGCAATATGGTAATGCGCCTTGCCGATAACGGACTCAACGAGGCGATAGTGAACTCTCCCCTGCTGGAGCAGTACATACGCACGAAATATCCCAGCTACAAGCTCACAAGCTCTACCTGTAAGCGTATAACCGACCCCGATCATGCCGCAAAAGAGCTTGAAAAGGATTATCACATCGTCGTGCTTGATTACGACTTCAATAATAAGTTTGATATTCTTGAAAAGCTTCCGCATAAGGAGAAGATAGAGATACTCGCCAACGCCTGCTGCGATCCGGGGTGCAAAATGCGCTCGGAGCACTACAATCTCATCGGCGAGCAGATGATAGCCTACAACAAGCACCTGAAGGAGCGTCCGAACGAGCCGTTCAACATGAACGACTATTCAAAGCGCAACGTCGGCACAGTCATCAAATGCAACTGCCGCGAGAGAACTCTTTTCGAGACCCAGAAGCTGAGCACCCACGTCTCGCCCGACGCTATATGGGAAAAATATGCGCCTATGGGTTTTGAACAGTTCAAGTTGGAGGGCAGGACGGCAAGCTATATGTACCTCGTCGAATGCTATATGTACTACATGGTAAAACCCGAATGCCGCGACGAAGCACGTATGATGTTCTACTATAATCTCGAACAGAATGGCATAGTTCGTATAGACGGATAAGGAGGAAGCAGTATGAAGGTGAAATTCCATATTCCCGATTTTACTACTCATTTCAAATTCAACCTTGTATTTCTCTCATTGCTTAAAAATTGTCCCCAATATTTCCGGGAGGGAGTCGAGATAGCCTCGGTATACGGAGCATTTCCGCCATCTCTCTGGAACGGCGGAAGGATAATCGGCGGAACCTGTGATGAGGGCTTCGTAAAGCAGGTGATAAACTCTTTCAATTCTCAGGGAATCCCCCTGAGGTTCACGTTTACAAATCCCATCCTCACAGAAGAACACCTTGCCGACCCATTCTGCAACATGGTCATGCACCTTGCTGATAACGGCATGAACGGGGTCATTGTGAACTCCCCTCTGCTCGAGGAGTATATCCGTTCGGAATACCCCGGCTTCAAACTGACGAGTTCCACCTGCAAGCGTATAACCGATCCCGATGAGGCGGCAAATGAGCTCGAAAAAGACTATAATATCGTCGTGCTCGATTATGATCTGAACAAAAATTTTGATGTTCTTGAAAAACTGCCGAACAAGGAGAAGTGCGAGATACTCGTCAATGCCTGCTGTACACCGGGCTGCCCGCGCAGGAAAGAGCATTATGAGCTGGTAGGCAGATTCATGCTCTGCTATAATGAGCACCTGAAAGAGCACCCGGGAGTCCCGTTTGATATCTCAAAGCATCCCGAGGTAGACGAACGCAAGGTCCTGCGCTGTGCAAGCATGGGCAAAAACGCCTTTCAGATACGCAGCCTGAGTACTAACGTTACTCCTGACGATATCTGGGAAAAGTACGTCCCTATGGGCTTTGAGCAGTTCAAGATAGAGGGAAGGACCGCCGGTAATATGTTCCTCATCGAAAACTATATGTACTATATGATAAAACCGGAATGCCGCGATGAGGCAAGACTGATGTTTATGCACAATCTTGAGCGCAGCGGCGTCATCAAGGTAGGCTGAGGAGGAAAAGTATGAGAGCCAGATTTCATCTTCCCGGGATAACTTCGCATTTTCGCTTTAATCTCGTTTTCGCAGAGGTATTAAAGCAATACCCTCAGTATTTCCGCGATGGCGTAGAGATAGCTTCGGTATACGGAACATTTCCTCCGTGTATCTGGAACGGCGGCAGAACTCAGGAGGGGCTTTGCGACAAGCGCTTTATCAAGGCGGCGATAAACGCCTTTAACGAACGCGGTATTCCGCTTCGTTTCACTTTCACGAATCCTGCGCTTGAAAAAAAGCACCTCAGCGACAAGCTCTGCAATATGGTAATGGCGCTCGCCAACAACGGCTTCAACGAGGTGATCGTTGTATCGCCGATACTCGAGGACTATATCCGAAAGACTTACCCCGATTACAAGATAACCAGCTCGACCTGCAAACGACTTGACAGCGGCGAGGCTCTTGCCGCAGAGCTTGAAAAGGATTATCACATCGTCGTAGTAGACTACGACCTCAACAACAAATTCGATATCCTTGAAAAGCTGCCGAATAAGGACAAATGCGAGTTCCTTGTCAATTCCAACTGCCGCCCTGCCTGTCCCGACAGAGCGCAGCATTACTACAACGTGGGCTTGCAGCAGATAGGCTATTCAAACCATATTCGCAAGTACCCCGACCGTCCCTATGACCCGATCGTTTTCGGCGACGGCAAAAATCAGAACTGTCCCTTTTTCACGAGGGATATCTTCGATATAAGGGAGCTTAGCACCAATATCCGCCCCGATGATATCTGGAGCAAATACCTCCCCCTCGGCTTTGAGCAGTTCAAGATAGAGGGGCGGACTGCCGGACTTTTCAACCTCATAGAGACATATATTTATTACATGGCACGCCCCGAATATGCGGACAAAGCACGATATACCCTCATCGACTTCTGCGCTGCAAACGAAGTCATCACTATAAACGAAGGAGTTTAAATTTATGAATACCGCTGCGATATTCAGCGATAATATGGTGCTGCAAAGGCACAGGAACGTAAGGATATTCGGTCAGTGCGAGGCTGGAGAAGATATCCGCGCCGACATTCCCGAGCTTGGGATAAGCGTAAGAGCTGTCGTCACAGGAGAGAACTGGATCGCCGTGCTTCCTCCTATGGAGGCGTGTGCGGAATGCACGGTCGAGATATCCTCTGCAAGCGATAAGATAACCTTCAAAAACGTTGCTGTAGGAGAAGTCTGGCTTGCGGGAGGACAGTCCAACATGGAATTTGAACTGCAAAACGACAAAAACGGCACACAGACTCTCGCGGAATGCTCCGGCGAAAATGTACGCTTTTACTACACCCCAAAATGCGAGATGACCGACGAAAAGCTGCTGAAAACAGAGGCAGAAAGCTGCTGGGCTCTGCCGTCTGCGGAGAATTCGCGCTGCTGGTCGGCTGTCGGCTATTACTTTGCAAGGGAGCTCAGCTGCTCTCTCGGCGTTACTGTGGGAGTCATCGGCTGCAACTGGGGCGGCACCTCAGCCTCGGCATGGATAGACAGGCACTATCTTGAACAGGATAGCCGTCTGCGCCCGTATATCGACGAATATGATGAGGCATGCGCGGGAAAGACAGTCTCTGAGATGATCGCAGAGTATGACGAATATGTCGCTTACCACACCGCATGGGAAAAGCGTATGCAGCGCTGCTATCAGGAACGCCCCGACATAGAGTGGTCGGAAGTGCTTGAAATATGCGGCGAGAACCGCTATCCCGGTCCGATTGGCTGCAAGAATCCCATGCGCCCGTGCGGTCTGTACGAGACTATGATAAGCCGCGTCCGCCCGTATACAATTGCGGGGGCCCTGTACTATCAGGGCGAATCCGACGATCACCGCCCCGATACATATTACTCGCTTCTGACTGCGCTGATCGACTGCTGGCGCAGCGAGTGGCTCGATGACGAGCTGCCGTTCCTGCTGGTGCAGCTGCCCATGTTCAAATTCTCGGCTGATCCCGACTACAAGCACTGGTGCAAAATACGTCAGGCGCAGCTGAAAGCATATAAGACCATAAAGAACACGGGCATCGCGGTCGCGCTCGACTGCGGAGAATTCAACAATATCCACCCCATAGACAAAGAACCCGTAGGGCACAGGCTGTACCTACAGGCAATGTGCGAGGTATACGGTCTGATGAGCAGAAAAGAAGCTCTGCCTCCGATATTCCGCGAGTTCACCGACTGCACAGGCGGCAGACTCGTGCTCCGATTTGATAACTGCGAAGGCTTTGACCTGCGAGGCGAGCTCACAGGCTTTGAGGCAGCAGGCACGGACGGAGAGTTCGTTTCCGTCTGCGCACACATCGAGGAGGATATCATCGTGCTTGAGGGCGCTCCTTCCCCGACGATCTCCGTAAGATACAAGTGGACGAATTACGCAGGTGTGGAGCTCTACGGCAAGAACGGTATACCCGTACCGCCTTTCAGCTCCGTTAACTCGGCCCCGAGCCAACGGACACACCTCTCTGAACTCTAATTTCTGATCTCTAATTTCTAACCGAAAGGGGCTTGATTTGTGTATAAGACCATTTTTTCACACGTAGGCAAATATAAAAAGCAGGCGATACTATCCCCTGTCACCATTATAGGTGAGGTGGCAATGGAGGTAACTATCCCCACCGTTATGGCGCATATCGTTGACGACGGCATTTCCAAGCACAGGATAAGCTATGTCGCGGCTATGGGCGGAGTTATGGTTGTCATGGCTCTGTTTTCGCTCATGTTCGGTGCTCTTGCGGGACGCTTTTCCGCAGTCGCCGCTATGGGCTTTGCAAAAAACCTCAGGAGCTCGCTTTTCCGCAAGGTACAGGACTTCTCGTTCTCGAACGTTGACAAGTTCTCGACCGCCTCGCTGACTACGCGCCTCACGACCGATGTTACAAACATTCAGAACGCATTCATGATGTTCATACGAAGCGCATTCCGCTCGCCGATAATGCTAATTTTCGCAACGATAATGGCAGTCCGCCAGAATGCAAAGCTGTCGCTGGTGTTCCTTGCGGCTATACCGATACTCGGAATAGCGGTCTTCACCATAGTTTCAAAGGCACACCCGCGCTTCGAAAAAATGCTCACGCAGTACGACAGTATGAACGCAAGAGTGCAGGAAAACCTCATCGGCATAAGAGTCGTAAAGGCGTTCGCCCGTGAGGACTACGAAAACAAGCGCTTCAAGGAGAGCGCTGACAGCGTAAGACGTGCCCAGTATTTCGCGGAAAAACTCGTTATCCTCAATATGCCGATAATGCAGCTATGTATGTATGCGAGCATTACGGCGATAATCTGGTTCGGAGGGCACATGGCTGTTGCAGGTGACATCCGAACGGGCGAGCTCTCAAGCTTCATCATGTATGTCGGACAGATACTCATGTCGCTGATGATGCTCTCTATGCTGTTCATCATGTTCGTCGTTTCACGTGCTTCAATGCAGCGTATCTACGAGGTGCTCACCGAAGAGCCCTCCATAAAGGACGCAGAGGAAGCCTCTGAGGTTTCTGCTCAGGACGGCTCGATAAGCTTCCGCAACGTGAGCTTCAGCTATTTCAATGACATGAACAACCTCGCGCTCGATCACATCGACCTTGACATAAAATCGGGCGAAACTATCGGTATCATAGGCGGCACGGGCTCGTCAAAATCCTCGCTCGTTCAGCTTATACCGCGTCTTTACGACGCTACAGAGGGCGAAGTCATCGTCGGTGGACACAATGTAAAGGATTATCCGCTCGAAACGCTCCGCAATCAGGTGGCAATGGTGCTGCAAAAGAACGTGCTGTTCTCGGGTACTATAAAGGAAAATCTTCGCTGGGGCGACGAAAATGCCACCGACGAGGAAATGATCGAGGCATGCAAGTCCGCCTGCGCACACGACTTTATAATGGACTTCCCAAACGGCTACGACACTGACCTCGGACAGGGCGGCGTGAACGTCTCGGGCGGTCAGAAGCAGAGACTGTGTATCGCACGAGCCCTGCTCAAAAAGCCCAAAATAATCATTCTCGACGACTCCACAAGCGCCGTTGATACGGCTACCGACAGCAATATCAGGAAGGCATTCCGTGAAAAGCTCGCTGATACGACTACCCTCATAATCGCACAGCGCATATCCTCGGTGCAGGACTCCGATCGGATCATCGTCATGGACGGCGGCAGGATAACCGATATCGGCACGCACGACGAGCTGATGAATTCCAGCACTATCTATCGCGAAGTATACGACTCGCAGCAGAAAGGAGCTGATGAATAATGCCTCCGAGAAACATGAAGCCGCCGGCAAAGCCTCAGAACGCATTCGCTACACTGAAACGCATTTTCAGCTATATGCATGGCTTTAAGGCACATATGGTATTATCCGTTATCGGAATTATTTTAAGCTCCGCCGCAGGTATTATCGGAACGAATCTTTTGAAGCCGATAATTGACAATCTCGATGAGGGATTCAGATCCGGCGAATGGGACAAGGCCCGCTTCATACAGCTTATCATTGTTTTAGCTGTCGTTTATGTAATAGGTGCTCTTTGTTCGCTCATGTATCAGCGAATGATGCTAAAGGTCTCGACCACGACGCTTATGCGAATAAGAAACGACCTCTTCGGTAAAATGGAAAAGCTCCCTATACGCTTCTTTGATAAGCGCACTCACGGCGAGCTCATGAGTCTTTACACCAATGATACCGATGCTATACGTGAAATGCTTAGCAACAGCGTCGCGCAGTTCATAGGTTCGGCTGTGACTATAATCGGAGTTTTCTTCTCAATGCTGCTCCTTAGCTGGCAGCTTACGATACTCGTTATAGTAATGCTCTTTATCATCGTCAAGGTCATAGGTTTTGTTGGCTCGCGCAGCGGAAAGGGCTTCATCGCACAGCAGAAGGCTCTCGGAGCTGTGAACGGCTACATTGAAGAGATGATAGACGGTCAGAAGGTCGTTAAGGTGTTCTGTCACGAGGAAAAGGCAGACAAGGAGTTCGACAGACTCAACGATGAGCTTTGCAAAGCAGCCACGGGCGCAAATACCTTTGCAAATATCCTCATGCCGATAATGAACAACCTCTCCTACTTCCACTACGCCATGACTGCTATTGCAGGCGGAATAATGGCTGTAAAGGGTATAGGCAGCATTACTATAGGAACTGTCGTTACATATCTCCAGCTTACACGCTCGTTCTCTCAGCCGATAACACAGGTATCGCAGCAGTTCAATTCCGTACTCACAGCTCTCGCGGGCGCGGAGAGGATATTCAGAGTCATCGACGAGGAGCCCGAAGCAGACGATGGATACGTTACTCTTGTAAATGCAAACATAGCGGCAGACGGCTCTATCACCGAATCTACCGAGCGCACGGGCCGCTGGGCGTGGAGACACCCTCACAAGGCGGACGGCAGCGTGACGTACACCGAGGTGCGCGGCAATGTTGAATTCGACGACGTTTACTTCGGCTATGAGCCTGACAAAACAGTGCTCAACGGTATAAGTCTCTACGCAAAGCCGGGACAGAAGATAGCCTTCGTCGGCTCGACCGGTGCGGGAAAGACCACTATCACCAACCTCATTAACCGATTCTACGATGTTCCCGACGGTAAGATACGCTACGACGGGATAAACATCAACAAGATCAAAAAGGACGACCTGCGCCGCTCGCAGTCGATAGTTTTGCAGGATACCCACCTCTTCACGGGGACGGTCATGGACAATATCCGATACGGTAAGCTCGACGCGACCGACGAGGAAGTCTACGCAGCGGCAAAGCTCGCGAATGCGGACGCATTCATAACTCATCTTGAAAACGGCTACGAAACCATGCTCACTGCCGACGGTGCAAATCTCAGTCAGGGTCAGCGGCAGCTCCTTGCGATAGCGAGAGCGGCGGTCGCAGATCCGCCTGTGCTCATTCTCGACGAGGCAACGAGCTCTATCGACACCCGAACAGAGGCGCTCATCGAAAAGGGTATGGACTCGCTTATGGAGGGCAGAACGGTATTCGTTATCGCTCACCGCCTTTCTACGGTACGCAATTCTCACGCTATCATGGTGCTTGAGCACGGTAAGATAATCGAGCGCGGCAGCCACAACGAGCTCATCGCTCAGAAGGGCAAATACTATCAGCTCTATACCGGTATGTTCGAGCTCAGTTAATGCGGTAAGGCGCCCGATCGACTCTGTTGTGACGGATATTAGGCTGCTGCAGTTAACGGAAAATACAGTTACCGAGCCTGAGACTATCGGCTCGGTAATTCTTTTTGCGAATCCGCCAAAGGGGCTCCACTTGTCCGATTCGATTCGATTTTGTGATACCTGCGCAACTTTGTCCGAAAATCACTGAGGCAAAAAAATTACAAAGTGGATATTTCCGCGCCCTTAATGATAACCGCATAATTACAAAACAGATATTTTGTTAATCTTTTCGGCAATTTTGTACAATTCCGCATTTTTAGTTTCACAAAGTTTGTTTATAAAGTATCTTGAACTTCAAAACGAAATTGTGTATTATTATATTAGCCGCAGGTGTACCCTTACCCTCTCTATTGTATAATGCACCTGCTAAATGGGGTGCCGCAGGCACGGCTCTCCGTGATATTAAAAGAAAGAGGTAAATCACTATGAACACAAAGAAGTTTTTAGCTTGCCTTCTCGCTTCCGCTATGATGTGCGGAGTTCTCGCTTCGTGCGGAGATTCCGACGACGATAAGAGCAGCGAAGCCACAGAGGCAACAACAGTTGAGACTACTACCGAGGAAGCTACAGAGGAAGAGTTCGGCGGATCAGAGGAGACCACCGAGGATTCTGAAGAGGCTACCGAAGAGCCTCAGGCAGTTGCTATTGACGATATCGAATTCGAGGACGCTGTTGAAGCAGGCTCAGGCGACGCTTATCTTGCTATCGTAGACGATCAGTGGTGGATCCAGTATTGGGGTGCTCTTGATACTCCCCTCACATATAACGCAGGTGTTGTTCACATCGACGGCAACGGCGACTACACAGTAAGCGTTACTGCTGATACAAACGGCTTCCGCTTCGACACAACAAACGACGTTAATGATCAGTATACTCCGAGTGGACTTTCCTTCCTTGCTGTAATGATCAAGGACGGCGAGACTGAGATACCCGGCGCTGTTATCACAGTTAATTCTGTGACTATCGATGGTAATGAGGTACCCATGAGTGCAAAGGCTTACACCTCATCTGACGACGGTGTCGAGACAAGAGCTAACCTTTACAATGAATGGGTAAGCGATCTTCCTGAGGATGCTCGTTCCACAGAAGGACTCCTTTACGGTACAGACGCTGCTGCTGATTACTCAGCTCAGGTAGTTGATCCTTCCTCATTCAATGACGGTTGGACAACTGTTGAAGTAAACTTCACAATTTCAGGTCTTGAATAATATCTGACAAAACAAAGCTGCCGTACAGATAACTGTGCGGCAGCTTTTTGTGTATATGAGAATTCAGTGGCTCTGCATAGGCTCTGATGTATAACAGTGTTTTATAGGAGCGTATTACAGGCTGCTTTCGGCAATGACTTCTACCTCAGCAAGGACTCCCTTCGGCAATGTTTTTACTGCGACACAGCTGCGTGCCGGAAGCGAGGTAAAATATTTGCCGTATATCTCGTTGAACGCCGCAAAGTCGTTCATATCCGCGAGAAAGCAGGTCGTCTTTACCGCCTTTTCAAAGGAAGAGCCTGCTGTCTCAAGGACTGCGCCGAGGTTCTTCATTATCTGCTCTGTCTGACCCTCGATAGTGGTCTCCTTTACCGTGTTAGTAACGGGATCAATAGCGATCTGGCCGCTCGTGTAGACCATTCCGTTTGAGACGATAGCCTGTGAATATGGTCCCACCGCAGCGGGAGCCTTTTCTGTGTGAATTTTTATCATTTCTGTCACTCCTTATACTATTTTGAAGCCCTCGTCCGCGAGAGCTTTTTTTATCTGCTCAATGTGCCGGTAGTTGCGCGTTTCAAGCACTATTCTCAGGTAACAGCCGTTCACGTCCGAGCCCTCGTTCGCACGCTCGTGGTGGATAGAGGTGACATTTCCTCCGAGCTCGGCGATTATCCTTGAAACGTCCATGAGCTGCCCCGGCTTGTCGATGAGCTCTATCATCATTGAGTAAGACCGCCCCGACATGAGAAGTCCGCGCTTGATGACCCTCGAAAGTATGGTAACGTCAATGTTTCCGCCCGAAAGCAGGCATACTGTCTTTTTGCCCTTTATGGGTACCTTGTTGAACATTGCCGCAGCTACGGGAACTGCTCCCGCGCCCTCAGTGACGAGCTTCTGCTGCTCCATAAGCGCAAGTATCGCGGCAGATATCTCGTCGTCCGTGACGGTTACAATGTCATCAACGTACTTTGAAACGATGTCAAAGGTGTGCTCTCCCGGCTCCTTTACCGCAATGCCGTCCGCAATGGTGGAAACGCCGTCGAGGCACTCTATCTTTCCGTCCTTTACAGAGTTGTACATACTCGGAGCACCCGACGCCTGAACTCCGTAGACCTTTATATCAGGATTGAGGCTTTTTATCGCATAAGCCACACCTGAGATGAGTCCGCCGCCTCCGATGGGAACTATTACCGCTTCCATATCGGGCAGCTGTTCAAGGAGCTCGAGACCTATAGTACCCTGCCCCGCTATGACGTTCTCGTCATCGAACGGGTGGATAAAGGTGTAGCCGTGCTCGTCGCGCTGACGCAGCGCCTCGGCATAGGCGTCGTCATAAACGCCCTTAACGAGACACACCTCCGCACCGTAGCTCTTTGTCGCCTCGACCTTTGAAATGGGAGCTCCGTCGGGCAGACATATTATGGACTTTATATTATTTTTCGCAGCTGCAAGCGCAACTCCCTGCGCATGATTTCCCGCAGAGCACGCAATGACTCCGCGCGCCTTCTCCTCATCGGAGAGCTGAGACATTTTATAGTAAGCTCCCCTCACCTTGAACGAACCTGTTATCTGTAAATTTTCTGTCTTCAGCCAGATATCCGCCTCGGGATTTATTTTGGGAGCCTTGATTATATCTGTCTCGCGTATAACGGACTTGAGAACATATCTCGCATGGTATATTTTATCAAGGGTAAGCAATTGAAATCCTCCTTTAAGGAATTACGAATTATTGATAAGTGTGTCTACGAACTGCTTTGCCGTTCTCGGCGAGCGTCCGTTGCCGGATGACAAGGCAAACTGCTCTGCTTTAAGGTCAAGCTCTGAATCGGGCAGCTCTATCCCGCGCGACCTCGCAAGCTCGCGTGCTATCGCTGTATAGGATTTTTTGTCGGGTCTGCCGAAGCTCACGCGCAGTCCGAATCTCGCCGACAGCGAAAGAGTCTCCTGCATCGTGTCATTGCGGTGGATATCGTCGCCCTCGCGCTCGGAGAAGCTCTCGCGCACAAGGTGACGGCGGTTGCTCGTGGCATATATGACCATGTTCGACGAGCGTGCCGAAGCAGATCCCTCCAAAACAGCCTTGAGCGCGCCGAAGCAGTCCTCACCCGCCGCAAATGAAAGGTCGTCGATGAAAAGTATGAATTTCAGCGGGTTTTCGCTTATTTCGCCGATTATCCGCGGTATGTCCCGCAGCTGCTCCTTGGTTATCTCAATAAGACGCAGTCCGCGGTCTGAGTATTCGTTCACGATAGCCTTGACCGTTGAGGATTTACCCGTACCCGCGTCGCCGTAAAGCAGCGCGTTCTGCGCAGGCTTGCCGTCAAGAAGTGCAAGCGTGTTGTCTACGACAGCCCTGCGCTCGCGCTCATATCCGTAAAGCTCCGAAAGCCGCTGCGGATCGGGATATCTAAGCGGAACTATCCTGCCGTCTCTTAGCGTGAACATACTGCTCTGAGCCCATTTTCCGTAGCCGAACTGCGATATGTTCGCCCTTCGCCGCTTATATTCGGCGAGGAAGTCTATGCTGCACACCCTCCACTGGGGGAGAAAGCCGCTGTAATCAAGCCCGTCTGTAAATGTCTCAGGGGAGAGCCGCGAAAGCTCCTGCAAAACGAGCAGCTCGTTCGCGGCAGCCTCCAGTATGTATTCGTCTATATCCCCGCCGCGTGCTGTCCGGACTATGAATATGTTCTCGTCCTCCAAGACAGTCTTGAGTACATATTCGCTGAAATTGACCGTCTGCTCGTAGAGTGTGCCGACAAATCTGCCGTACTGCCCGATGATGCTGCTCGTCTCAGAGCCCTCCGCCGCCGCGATGAGCATACGCATTCCTGAAATGACAGGATCCTCCAAAACTCCCCTGAAAACAGCAACGGAGCCGAGCGCGAGGCTGAGCTTTTTAAGTTCTTGCTTCATTATAGGACCTCAGATATCTTTTCCGTCATTTCCGTGCAGGTAAGGGGTATCCCCTCAGCGCTGCCCATGAGATCAGCGGTGCGCCAGCCTGCGTTGAGGACCTTATCGACTGCCGATTCTATGCAGTCTGCCTCCTCGGAGAGTCCGAACGAATAGCGAAGCATCATCGCTCCGGAAAGGATAGTAGCGATGGGGTTTGCCTTGTTCTGACCCGCAATATCGGGCGCACTGCCGTGGATAGGCTCGTACATTCCGCGCGTTGAAGCGCCGAGAGAAGCCGAAGCGAGCATTCCTATCGAGCCGGTTATCTGCGAAGCCTCGTCAGAGAGGATATCTCCGAACATATTCGAGGTCACGATAACGTCGAACTGCTGAGGGTCGCGCACGAGCTGCATGGCGGCGTTGTCAACGAACATATCGGTATACTGCACTTCGGGATACTCCTCGGAAAGAGCGTGCATTGTCTTTCTCCAGAGGCGCGAGGATTCGAGCACGTTTGCCTTGTCGATACTGCAAAGGCACTTGCTGCGTTTCATTGCGGTCTCGAATGCGACTCTGCCGATACGCTCTATCTCGGTGACGCTGTAAGACTCGGTATCGTATGCCTCCTGACCGTACCTTCCCTCACGGTAGCCGCGGTCGCCGAAGTAGATTCCGCCCGTGAGCTCGCGGACTATCATCAGGTCGAAGCCCTTGCCGACTATCTCGTCCTTCAGCGGAGAAGCCGCTCTCAGGGCAGGATAGAGCTTTGCCGGACGAAGATTTGTGTACAGTCCCAAAGCAGAGCGGATACCGAGAAGCGCCTTTTCGGGACGCTTGTCGCCGGGCTGATCGTCCCATTTAGGGCCGCCCACTGCTCCGAGCAGTACGCTGTCGGACGCAAGACAGCCGTCTACGGTTTCCTGCGGAAGCGGAACTCCCGCCGCGTCGATAGCGCAGCCGCCTATGAGGTAGGGAGTGAAGTTGAATTTGTGACCGAATTTGTCAGCAGTCTTTTCCAGTATCGCAACGGCACTGTCCACTATCTCAGGACCTATTCCGTCGCCTTTAAGCAATGCGATATTGTATTCCATATTTATCCTCCAAGCTTTTATAATTGCGAATCCCTGATCCCGAAATTCACTTTATCGCTCCGTCGGCGATAGACTGCATAAGTCCGCCGTTTTCGATTATTTTCTGAATGAACTCGGGGAATGGCGCAGTCTTATACTCCGCGCCCGTGGTAAGGTTGCGGATAACGCCGTTGTCGAGGTCTGCCTCGACCTTATCGCCCTCGGAGATGCCGTCAACAGCCTCAGGGCACTCCACGATAGCCAGTCCGATATTTATAGAGTTGCGGTAGAAGATACGCGCGAAGCTCTTAGCAATGACGAGAGAAACTCCGCTTGCCTTGATAGCAATAGGAGCGTGCTCACGCGACGAGCCGCAGCCGAAATTCTGACCCGCCGTGATGATGTCGCCCTGCTGAACGCGGGAAACGAAGGTCTTGTCAATATCCTCCATGCAGTGAGAGGCAAGCTCGGCATGGTCGCTCGTATTGAGGTAGCGCGCCGGGATTATAACGTCCGTATCTACGTTGTCGCCGTACTTTATTACATTTCCTGTGTATTTCATCTTACTTTACCTCCCACGGACTTGTTATTCTGCCTGTCAGTGCACTTGCAGCCGCTGTTGCGGGGCTTGCGAGGTACACCTCTGACTTCACATGACCCATACGCCCGACGAAGTTGCGGTTTGTAGTAGTGACTGCCCTTTCGCCCTCCGCGAGAATGCCCATATATCCGCCGAGGCACGGTCCGCAGGTCGGGGTGGAGACTACAGCTCCGCTTTCAATGAATATTTTCAACAGACCCTGCTCCATAGCGTCAAGATATATCTGCTGAGTAGCGGGAATGACGATAACACGTACATTTTTCGCACATTTTTTGCCCTTCATTATCTCCGCTGCGACCTGTAGATCCTCAAGCCTGCCATTGGTACATGAGCCGATGACTACCTGATCTATCTTAATGTAGCCGAACTCCGAGAAGGTCTTTGCGTTCTCAGGGAGGTGGGGAAATGAAACGGTCGGTTCAATTGCAGAGAGGTCAATGTCGATCACCTCGTCGTACTGCGCGTCAGGGTCTGCCTTGTAAACGGTCGGTTCGGCAGCTCCGTGCTCCCTGATGTAGTCAAGGGTAATGTCATCCACCTCGAAGATACCGTTCTTCGCACCTGCCTCGATAGCCATGTTTGCAATGCAAAGGCGGTCAGCCATAGAGAGCGAGGAAAGTCCCTCGCCGGTAAATTCCATAGAACGGTAGAGAGCTCCGTCCACGCCTATTTTTCCGATGATGTGGAGGATAACGTCCTTGCCCGATACGTATTTGCGAAGCTTACCAGTAAGATTGAACTTTATCGCCGAGGGCACCTTGAACCACGCCTTGCCTATTGCCATGCCGCACGCCATATCGGTAGAGCCCACGCCGGTAGAAAACGCTCCGAGAGCACCATAGGTGCAGGTGTGTGAGTCCGCACCGATAACAACATTCCCTGCGGTCACTAGACCTTTCTCGGGGAGAAGAGCGTGCTCTATGCCCATTTCTCCCACGTCATAGAAGTGCGTGACCTCCTTTTCACCGCAAAAATCACGGCACATCTTGCACTGCTCCGCCGCCTTGATGTCCTTATTGGGAGCGAAGTGATCCATGACCATAGTTATCTTTTCTTTGTCAAACACGCTGTCCTTGTTAAGCTTTGCGAACTCCTTGATAGCTACGGGAGACGTGATATCGTTGCCGAGAACAAGATCAAGGTCGGCAAGGATAAGCTGCCCTGCCTGTACTGAATCAAGTCCTGCGTGAGCCGCAAGTATCTTCTGTGTCATTGTCATTGACATATCTATCAGCTTCTTTCTTTTAGAGGTTGGAGATCGGAGCGTAGAGGCGCACAATGTGTACCCGAGCCGTTAGCCGATCGTGTCCGCCGACACGGACTGCGCACATATTCCGATTTATCTCACCATTTATTTCCTGTTAATGATAGCACCTTTATCCGCGGAGGACACCTGCTGGGCATAGCGTCTGAGGTAGCCTGTGATGTTCTCCTTGCGCTTTATTGGCATTGTCTTGCGGCGTTCCTCAAGCTCCTCGTCAGAGACCTCGAGAGTAATTGAGTAATTCGGGATATCAATGGATATGATATCGCCGTCCTTGACATAGGCGATATTTCCGCCGTTTACAGCCTCCGGTGAGACGTGACCGATAGCTGCGCCGCGTGTAGCTCCCGAGAAGCGTCCGTCGGTAATAAGCGCCACCGTAGAGCCAAGCCCAGCGCCTTGTATCGCAGAGGTAGGCGAGAGCATTTCGCGCATTCCCGGACCTCCTGCGGGTCCCTCATAACGGATAACAACAACGTCACCCGCCTTGATACCGCCCTCGTAGATGATCTTGATAGCCTCCTCCTCGCTGTCGAAAACGCGCGCAGGTCCCTTGTGGACGAGCATTTCAGGAGCAACTGCGCTCCTCTTGACAACACAGCGGTCGGGGGCGAGATTTCCCTTCAGTACGGCGATACCGCCTGTTTCGCTGTATGGGTTTTCAATGGGACGAATGGTTTCGGGATCCTTATTTATACAGCCTGCGATGTTCTCGCCGACGGTCTTGCCTGTACAGGTAAGGCAATCGGTATTGATAAGGTTTTTCCTGTTTAGCTCATTCAGCACTGCATAAACGCCGCCCGCCTCGTTGAGATCCTCCATGTAGGTGTGACCCGCAGGCGCAAGGTGGCAAAGATTGGGCGTTTTCGCGCTTATCTCGTTGGCAATGTCGAGATTTATATCAACTCCGCACTCGTTTGCGATAGCGGGCAGGTGGAGCATACTGTTGGTTGAACAGCCCAGAGCCATGTCCGCAGTGAGAGCGTTGTAAAAAGCCTTTTCGGTCATGATGTCACGCGGACGGATATTCTTGCGATACAGCTCCATTACCTGCATTCCCGCTTCTTTTGCAAGCCTCAGACGATCGGAGTAAACAGCGGGGATGGTGCCGTTGCCTTTTAAGCCCATACCGAGGACTTCGGTCAGACAGTTCATCGAGTTCGCCGTGTACATACCCGAGCACGAGCCGCACGTCGGACAGGCATGAGTCTCAAACTCCTCAACGTCCTCGGCGGACATTTTTCCTGCGGTGTAAGCACCTACAGCCTCGAACATCGAGGAAAGACTGGTCTTTTTGCCCTTGACGTGACCTGCGAGCATTGGACCTCCGCTAACGAATATGGTGGGGACGTTTATACGTGCCGCAGCCATGAGAAGTCCCGGAACGTTCTTATCGCAGTTAGGCACCATTACAAGTGCGTCGAAGTGGTGCGCAAGAGCCATACATTCAGTGGAGTCGGCGATAAGGTCGCGCGTCACGAGAGAGTATTTCATTCCCGTGTGACCCATTGCGATACCGTCGCAAACCGCGATGGCAGGGAACACAACGGGTGTTCCTCCACCCATAGCAACGCCGAGCTTTACAGCTTCGACTATCTTGTCTATGTTCATGTGTCCGGGGACTATCTCGTTGTATGAGGAAACTATGCCGACCAGCGGTCTGCGCATTTCCTCCTTAGTAAATCCGAGTGCATTGAAAAGGGAGCGCTGTGAAGCCTTTTCAACACCCTCGCAGAAATAATTTCCGCTCATTATTTTCACCTCGTTAATGTTATTTTTCTTATGATACGCTCCCGTTATCCTCGGGATAATAGAAATGCGGCGTACCTGCCTTTTTCAGAAATATCAGTCCGAGAAACAGGAACGGAATTCCCCACAGAAAGCTCATGCGTTCTCTTTTCACATTGACCAGTCTTATGCCGAGATCGTCGTACCGCGAATAGTCATGATAAGGATCAAGCTCCCAGACCTGCGTGATATTGTCCATATATTTGGCAAAGCCATCGCTGTAGCGTTTCGTGAAATAGCCCGTGACCTTTTCTCCCGAGAAGAAGTCCGCTTCCTCCTGAGAGCCTCTTACCACCGCAAGCGGACAGTAAGTACCGTTAATAGCGATGATGTAGCAGTCGATATCGGTCATGAAGCCCAAATAGGTGTGGCAGCATATCTCAGTCTCGGTCTCCGCGCCCTTTAGCGCCCCTCTGAGTGGATCTGCGGACAGGAGCACGCTGTCGTTTTCGCTGACACTGCCCTCAAAGGTTAGCCCACGGGGGTCTATCCTCCACATTGTGCGGACTGCCCTGTGAATTCCCACGGCAAAAAGCACAAGAGCCGCCAGAAACAGCGCTGCCGCGATGTAATGCAGTTTATTGGGGGAAAATTTTCTGATGTATGAATCCGCCATGCTGTTCTTTCCTGTTTTATATATTTTTCCCCTCCCCGAACGGGGAGGGGCAGGGGCTCGTCAGTTATTGATAAGCTTGTCCTCGTCGCTCCAGCTGTAGAGCTTTCTTATCTCTTCGCCGACCTTCTCGGCAGGGTGCTCGGAGGCAAGCTTTCTCATAGCCTTGAAATGTACCTGAGAGCCTGCGTCGGACATATCGAGGAGGAAGTCCTTTGCGAAAGTACCGTCCTGAATGTTCTTGAGTATCTGCTTCATTGCCTTCTTTGTTTCATCTGTGATGATCTTGGGACCTGTGATGTAATCGCCGTACTCAGCAGTATTGGAAATGGAGTATCTCATTCCTGCGAAGCCGCTCTGGTAGATGAGGTCAACGATGAGCTTCATCTCATGGATACACTCAAAGTATGCATTTCTGGGATCGTAGCCTGCCTCAACGAGAGTCTCGAAGCCTGCCTGCATGAGTGCGCAAACTCCTCCGCAGAGAACAGCCTGTTCGCCGAAGAGGTCTGTCTCGGTCTCGGTGCGGAATGTAGTTTCAAGAACGCCTGCACGGGCTCCGCCTATAGCGAGACCGTAAGCGAGAGCCATATCCTTAGCCTTGCCTGTTGCATCCTGGTGAACAGCTACGAGACACGGAACGCCCTTGCCTGCCTGATACTCACTTCTTACCGTGTGTCCGGGTCCCTTGGGAGCTATCATCGTAACGTCAACGTCAGCGGGGGGAACTATGCAGCCGAAGTGGATATTAAAGCCGTGAGCGAACATAAGCATATTGCCGGGCTTGAGATTAGGTTCGATGTCCTCCTTGTAGAGCTTTGCCTGCTTCTCATCGTTGATGAGGATCATGATAATGTCAGCACGCTTTGCAGCCTCAGCGGCAGTGAATACCTCGAAGCCCTGAGCAACAGCCTTTTCCCACGACTTAGAGCCCTCGTAAAGACCGATTATTACTCTGCCGTTGTCGCCGAGCGACTCCTTTGCGTTGAGTGCATGTGCGTGGCCCTGGCTTCCGTAGCCGATAACGGCGATAGTCTTGCCGTAAAGAAGCGAAAGATCGCAGTCCTGTTCATAAAAAACCTTTGCAGTATTTGCCATTGTAATTACTCCTTTTCAGAATAAATTTTGATTGATATATTTTGAATCCGATAATACTATATATAGGGGACGTCGCCACTACAAATCGTTTCATCGGGTTCGCTTTAATTGCCTTTTGGCAATTACTTGACTGTTTTCAGGCAGTTCTCGCCGCGCTCTATCGCGACTATTCCCGTACGGCACATCTCCATAATACCGTAGGGCTTGACGAGCTCGATGAATGCGTCTATCTTCGTGGTCTCGCCCGTCAGCTCACATACGAGCGCCGTTGCGGAGTAGTCCACTATCTTAGAGCGGAATATCTCGACTGCCGTCATTATGTCCTGCCTTACCTCCGCGCTGTTGCGCACCTTTATAAGAAGCAGCTCGCGGATAACGGTGTCCTTCCTGTCGAGCACCTCGACCTCCCTTACATCGTGGAGCTTTTTGAGCTGCTGCAAAATGCGCTCCTTGATGTCCTCATCACCGTGGAATGAAATAGTTATGCGCGAAAAGCCGCTCGACTCGGTCTCGCCCACCGTAAGGCTGTCGATATTGAAGCCGCGCCGCGTGAACATTCCCGAAACGCGCGAAAGCACACCCGCGATGTTAGATACGAGTACCGCTATTACATACTGATCCATTTCGCTCACCTCACTTTATCTCCGTGATTATGTCGTCTATCGAGCCTCCGGGCGGGAGCATCGGCAGAACGAACTCATCACAGTCCACCGCACAGTCGATAACGAATGTACCGTTGTATGCAAACGCTTCCTTTGCCGCCGCTTCAAGCTCCTGTGCGGAGAAAACTCTTGCTCCCTTTGCACCGAACGCCTCCGCAAGCTTCACAAAGTCGGTCTGACGGTTCAGGGTGGTGTTCGAGTAGTGCTTGTCGAAGAACAGAGTCTGCCACTGGCGCACCATTCCGAGCACGCCGTTGTTCATGATGACAACTACGAGCGGAGTTCCCTGAGATACCGAAGTCGCGAGCTCATTGAGGTTCATGCCGAAGCTGCCGTCTCCTGTGAAGAGGACTGCCCTTCTGCCCGCTGCAGCCGAAGCTCCTATCGCAGCACCCATGCCGAATCCCATTGTGCCGAGTCCGCCGCTCGTAATGAAGCTGCGCGGCTTTTTCAGCGGATAGCGCTGAGCTGCCCACATCTGATGCTGTCCGACGTCAGTAACGATAATATCGTCCGCGCCCGCATTCGCACTGATAATGTCAATTATCTCATAAGGCGAGAGCCTGTGATCCGCGGGGAGCCCCGCCTTGTCACACTGAGCAGCACAGTTCGCGCAGTTCTTTGCGTATGACGACGCAAGAGCCCTCTCTGTGCGCCGTTGTTCCTCCTCACGAAGCTCCTGTATGCGCGCGTTCCATTCAGGGCGAGTCTTTACCCCGACCATAGCCGTGAGACGTTCGAGCGCATCCCTGATGTCGCCGCATACCGCAAGCTGTGCGGGGATATTCTTCTGGAGCTCTGCTCCGTCTATATCTATGTGGATAATATTGAAATTCTTCGCAAAGCGCTGCTTGTTGCCCGTAGCTCTGTCGGAGAAGCGTGCTCCGAGGGCGATAACGAGGTCTGCCTCATCCTCCGCCATTGATGAGGCATAGTGACCGTGCATTCCCTGCATTCCGAGGAATCGCGGATCATCGGTCGGAACTGCCGAGAGTCCCATAAGAGAGCAGCCCATAGGCGCGTCTATCCTGTTGGCAAAAGCGATAAGCTGCTCTGACGCCTTGCCCGTGATAACACCGCCGCCGAAGTAGATATAGGGCCTTTCAGCGTTCTCTATCATCTCCGCCGCCTGCCTGAGCTTGTCCTCGGGGGCAAAGCACGTGGGATATGGGATAACGGGCTGAGCGTTGGGCGTGAACTCACACAGCGCAGTCTGTACGTCCTTGGGGATATCAACAAGAACAGGTCCCGGACGATCGGATTTTGCTATCTTGAACGCCATGCGGAGCGTATCCGCAAGCTCGCTGATGTCCTTGACGATGAAATTATGCTTTGTGATGGGCATTGTAACGCCGACGATATCGACCTCCTGAAAGCTGTCTCTTCCGATCAGCGAGCACGGAACATTGCCCGTTATCGCGACCATGGGCGTAGAGTCGAGGAACGCCGTAGCGATACCCGTGACAAGATTCGTAGCGCCGGGACCCGAGGTGGCTATACAGACGCCGACCTTGCCCGTAGCTCTTGCGTAGCCGTCAGCTGCATGGGAGGCTCCCTGCTCGTGTGCTGTGAGGACATGAGTTATCCTGTCGCGGCACAGATAAAGCTCGTCGAAGAGGTTGATGACCTGCCCTCCTGGGTAACCGAAAACGGTATCGCAGCCCTGTTCGATAAGGGTCTCAACAACTATTTTTGCACCTGAAATTTTCATTGCAACTCCTCCTTTTCAGGTGTTTGTCAGATTTCAGGTATCAGGTGTAAAAAAACCTTATGACCTCTGACTTCTGATTTTCTGCTTTCTAAAAAGAAAACCTCCGACATTCTGCTGCCGGAGGTAAAGCTTCATTGCTCATGCGGAAAACCGCACATAAATATCAAGCAAGAGCGCCATTCGGGCAGAATGAACCAAGACTGCGGTCAATGACGTTAATGACCGCGCCTATGATAATGACTATACCTGAAGAAATGTATAGTGATCTCATCATAATTCCGCTCCTTGCTGGTAATATATAATATATTCTATCACTTAATGAAAATAAAATCAATAAGAAGCGGAACATTTCTATTTTATTTGTGGATTGTGTATGCTTTCAACCGACTGTTTTGTGGAATTTGACTCTCTCTGTAGGTGTACACCCATGTGCGTGTAACTACACTCTCATGCCTCACAAGCTTACTTCAGCATATTGTTCACCGCGCTGACAAGTGCCTTTATCGATGACTTGATGATATCCGTGTCGATACCGGTTCCCCAGAAGCTCGTGCCGTTCTTGTCCAGTATCTCGACATACGAGACCGCCTTTGAAGCCGAGCCGACATCGAGAGCGTGCTCGGTGTAGGTGTTTATGCTGTATTCAAGTCCGGTACAGGAGCGGACAGCGTTGCTCACCGCGTCGAGACGGCCGTTGCCGCTGTTTGCTGCAAAGAGCTTCTTTCCGTTGTATACAACATCTATCTTCGCCTCTATACCATCGTTCTGGACGAAGTGTGCCGCAGTCACGTTCAGCGGCGACTCAATATCGACATAGTGCGTTCTGAATATCTCGTATACCTCGTCGGGAAGGAGCTCCTTGTGCTTGTGGTCGGAAACCCCCTTGACCAGATAGCCTACGCTCTCGCGCATTTTCTTGGGCAGGTCGTAGCCGAAGCGAGTCTCGAGGATATAACCTATGCCGCCCTTGCCCGACTGGCTGTTGATGCGGATAACATCCGCCTCATACTCTCTGCCGACATCTGTGGGGTCGATAGGCAGATAGGGCACTGTCCAATGCTGAGTGTGACCCTCCTCGCGCCATTTCATGCCCTTTGCGATAGCGTCCTGATGAGAGCCGCTGAACGCTGCAAATACGAGTTTGCCGCTGTAGGGCTGACGGTCATTGACGGTCATTCTCGTGACTCTTGTGTAGAGCTCGGTTATCGACGGTATATCGCTGAAATCAAGCTGTGGGTCAATTCCCTGAGAGTACATATTCAGAGCGAGTGTGATGATATCCACGTTACCTGTACGCTCTCCGTTTCCGAAGAGAGTTCCCTCAACGCGGTCGGCGCCTGCAAGGAGTCCCATTTCCGTATCCGCTACTGCACAGCCGCGGTCGTTGTGGGGGTGGAGCGAAACGATGACGTTCTGGCGGTATTTCAGGTTCTCGCACATGTACTCCACCTGATTTGCGTAGACGTGCGGCATTGAGAGCTGCACCGTAACGGGCAGGTTTATGATGACCTTGTCCTCAGGGGTCGGCTGCCATACGTCGAGCACGGCGTTACATATTTCGAGGGCGAATTCGGGTTCTGTTCCCGTAAAACTCTCGGGCGAATACTCAAACTTGAAATTACCCTCATACCTCTCGCGGTACTCCTTGCAGAGCTTCGCTCCCGAAACAGCGATGTCGATTATCTCCTCCTTGGGCTTGCGGAACACCTGCTCGCGCTGTGCGAGCGAGGTAGAGTTGTAGAGGTGGACTATCGCGTTCTTACAGCCGCGAAGAGCCTCAAAGGTCTTTTCGATGATGTGCTCGCGCGACTGTGTGAGCACCTGTATCGTCACGTCGTCGGGAATGAGGTTTTCCTCGATCAGAGTGCGGCAGAAATCGTACTCCGTCTCGGAGGCAGCGGGAAAGCCTATCTCTATCTCCTTGAAGCCGATGTCCACGAGCTTCTTGAAAAATTCGAGCTTTTCGCCGAGGCTCATTGGGATAATGAGTGCCTGATTACCGTCTCTCAGATCGACGCTGCACCACTGAGGAGCTTTGTCGATGTATGTCTTTTTAGTCCAGCTCATCGAGCTTTTTGGCGCTTCAAAGAATTGTCTTGTGTACTTACTTACGTTTTCCATAATGATTTCCTCCGTTTCCGTATTAATCCGAATTGCCTGCGGAGGAGCAATAAAAAAGTCTCCTCCATGCACTGCATGGAAGAGACGAAGATTCAATATAACTCCGTGGTACCACTCTTCTTGATGTATAGAAAATACACCCACTCATCTGCGTCGGATCAACGCATATCTCTGTAACGGGAGAGCCCGTTCAAGCCTAATCGTCCGCACACGGAGCTATGCAGACAATTACTGCCGCGCCCCATTGCACTTGCTTTCAGCCGACTGCTCGGGGATGAGTTATGACCTGCACCTGTCTGCTGCCTTTCACCGACCGACAGCTCTCTGTGGAAACCTTTACAGGCTTTGTTTCCCTTCATCGCATTTGGTATTTTGTATTATAGCGCTTTTTTTTTGATTTGTCAAGGGGTTTTTGAAAAATTTTCAGAATTACATTTCAGGTTTCAGTATTAGGTTGAGACAACGGGCGTACTCCGTGCAGGTGACCGCCTCTTTATCAGAGATCTTGAAACAGCTTCCTCTGCATAAAGCAAAAAGGGCGCGAGCGCGCCCTTTTTATCAGTTATCCGCTTTCTCCGCCACATTTTGAGCCAGCTCGCAGAGATCGTATTCAACCTCTCTATCAAGGTAGTGAACAGTGAGAGTCTCGCCGGGCTGGACCTCTCCGCAGCCTATACCAAATTCATTCGGATGCTCTCCGCGATTGTCAAACGGAAGCTTCACCTGCGGATATACCCACAGATCATACTTGGAACCCATGGAGCCGTCCTCATAGTATATATAATCTGTTTTTAAAGTGAACCTTACGCAAGAGTAGTCGGAAGTGAAGTTCAGCCAAAGTTTCATATTATCCTCAACGAGCTGCTGCTCGCCTGTTGAGGAGTCAGCGGTGACTGCGCTGTTCTCAGCATTCGTGGTATTAATGACCTCCACGGTAAACGTGACCTTTCTGAACGACGCAGGGACAACTCCCCAGAAAACGAACAGGAATACCGCTCCGAGCACCGCCGCCGCTCCGGCAAACGCCGCAAGAGTCTTCAGCGCAATGCGCTTTTTCGCCTTTTTCAGCGGCTTAACGTCCGTTTCGGGAACTTCTATTATATCTTCCTTTGTTATCATATTCTCATAGATCTTCCTGCACTCCGCACATTCTGCAAGGTGGCTTTCTATCTCCTCGTTGGTCTCCGGCGAGGTGAGCCTGTCGCAGTAAAGCGGCAGGATATCCTTTATGACACTGCATTTCATAATATCTGCTCCTTTCTGAGTTTTTCTTTGGCACGGTAGAAGGTCACCCGCGCCCAGTTTTCGGTCTTTCCGAAAAGCTGTCCTATCTCGCGGAACGTGAGCTCTCCTGTTGCGCGCAGAAGGACTATCTCCTTTTCCTTCTCGGGGAGGGCGTGTATTTTCCGCATGAGGGCGAGCTTTTCGTCGTTTTTCTCGGCTGCCTCGTCAGGACGGAGAGATGTGTCCTCCGCACAGAGATCGGGCTCGGCAACAGGGTGCTTTGCACGCCGCCTGAGCTCGCTGTGCCAGATGTTCTTCGCAATGCCGCACAGCCACGTATATACAGAGCTTTCGCCCTTATATGACTTAACCGTGCGTATCGCCTGATAAAACGTCTCCTGAGTGAGCTCCTCGGCGGTATCAATATCGCCGCAGAGTGTGTTGAGATAGAGAAAGACCTTCCTGCCATACTCCTCATAATATTTTTTCATGTCTGCGTTCGTAATACCGCCCCCTTCCTCATTGAAGCTTCTGTATATTAGTGTTATTTCACCACAGTTTGTTACAGAAATCGGCAAAAAATTTCTGCTCACGCAAAAAACGTTTGATCATATCAGCTCTGAACAAGCATTTCGTATTGACATTTGAGGGTCACGGTCGTATAATAATATTATTATGAAAAACTTCTTCAGATCTACTGTAGCCTTCTTCAAGGCTTTTCCCCATGTTATGATATTTGAGTTTCTCTTCAAGCTGCTGATGACCGCTGTAGGAGCTCCCGTTCTCGCTGTCATTCTCAAATTCACAATGAAAGCCGCAGGATTGAGCTACCTTACAGACGAAAATCTGCTTGTCTACCTGAAAAAGCCGTTGACCCTGGTCGCTTTGCTGCTGATACTGTTCTGCTCTGCATTTTTCTCTTTTGTGGAGCTCTCTGCGCTTGCCGGCTGCTACGCCTGCTACATGGAGCATCAGCGAATGACTGCCGGCGGAATGTTCCGCACGGGTCTCAAAGCCTTTAAAAAGGCTTTTCACGGCTCCGGCATAGGAAATTTCACGCTGTTCATGCTTTTCATGCCGCTGGCACAGTTCACTCTTGCTTCCGGAGTCTTTCTCGCACCGCTCATGCCCATATTGCAGACGGTATTCCGGCAAATAAGCAGCAGCGCAGCAATAGTCTCATACATACTGCTGCAGATACTGTTCATTATCCTGATAGCAAGCAAGAGCTACAGCCTGCACTATCTGGTGCTCACCGACCGCCCATTTCCTGAGTGTATAAAACAGAGCAAAAAAACCGTAAGCGGTCAGAAGCTCAGAATGCTGATGTTTCTGCTTCTGTGGAGTCTTTTCATGCTCGCAGCCATAGCGGTCCTCACATTCGGCATAAGCTTTGTCGTAGTCCTCTTCATAAAGGGAGTAACTAATCCCGACGCAGCTTTCCGAAGTTCGCTAAAAGTGCTTGTGTATGCCGGCAGGATATTCACAGCGGTATCGGCATTTTTCTCAGCCTCTGCAATAATGTGCATGCTCACAGGGAAATTTCTTGCCGACACAGACGGCAATGAAGTCCTCACTCTCCCCGACGTTTCACGCAATAATACCAACAAAACCGTGACGGCAGTCGTTATCACAGTACTTGCAGCAATAGCCGTCACCGCAAATATATCTTATATAAAAGCACTGCACAAAGGCAATATCAATCTGAATACGGGAATTCTTTCGCGCACTCAGGTGAGCGCTCACAGGGGATCATCAAAGGCGGCTCCCGAGAATACTATGTACGCATTTAAAGCCGCTCTCGACAGCGGTGCCGATTACATCGAGCTTGACGTCCAGCTCACTGCCGACGGACAGCTCGTTGTCTGCCACGACGAAACAATAGACCGCACCACCGACGGCAAAGGCAAGGTAAGCGACTATACGTATGAAGAGCTCCAGCAATTTTCAGCCGGTTCATGGTTCAGCAAAAGCGGAGAGTTCGACGACGCCCGTATTCCCCTTCTGACCGATGTCATTGATCTTGTAGGCAACGATATCCTCCTTAATATCGAGATAAAAAGTCATGGAAACGTTACAGAAACAGCCGCAGCCGCAGTGGATATCATAGAGGAATACGGTCTGCGCAGCTCATGCTATGTTACATCATTTTCATATCCCGCTCTGAGAACCGTGAAAAAGCTCGACCCAAAGATAAAAACAGCACTGATAGCAAATCTCGCAACCTCCACCTCGTATTCTCAGCTCAGTGACATTGACGCCGTAAGTATGAATTATATCTTCGTGAACCAGAGCGTTGTCAACACAGCTCATCTTAACGGAAAAAAGGTTTTCGTCTGGACAGTTGACAGCACATCGGATATGCAAAAGATGATAAGACTCGGTGTTGACAATATCATCACCAATCGCCCGGACAAAGCCGTCGAAATAGTATACTCACGCAATGTCGGCGATACCGTTCTTACCGTGCTTGAGCATATCTTCGGAAATTAATAAAACAAAAGGGGCGCACACGGTGCGCTCCTTTTAATTATGAAATCAGTTATTCATTCCAAGCTCGATAGCCTTGAAGTTATTGGCGATAAGGTGCGCCTTTGAAGGCGGAACGACCTTTTCTATACCCTTTTTCATCGTATCGAGGGTGAAGATACCGGTCTCCTTGATAACTTTTCCGAGGAGAATAATGTTAGAGCCTCCCTTGAGCTCGTTATCGTCTGCAAGCTGCTGTGAGGGGATACCGAAGAACTCGATATCGGTCCTGTCGCTTGTGGACTCGATGAGCGTGTTATCAAAGAATACCTTTCCGCCGGGGCGGACGTCCTTAACGAACTTGTCAAACGAGGGCTGGTTCATCGCGATGAGTATATCCGGAGTGAGAACGAGCGGAGAGCCGATCGGCGTATCGGAAATACACACCGAGCAGTTGCACGTGCCGCCTCTCATTTCGGGACCGTATGAGGGAAGCCATGAGAGTTCCTTATTGTCCATAAGTCCGCAGTAAGCGAGTATCTTTCCTGCAAACAGTATACCCTGTCCGCCGAAGCCTGCAAGAAGAATTTCGGTAGTTGCCATTACTCATTACCTCCTTCCGCGTTTGCAAACACTCCCTCGTCAACGTCCTTGTAAACGCCGAGCGGGTAGTAGGGTATCATTTCAGTCTGGAGGCGCTTGATAGCCTCTTCGGGAGTGAGTCCCCAGTTTGTCGGGCAAGTAGAGAGAACTTCAACGATAGAGAATCCCTTCTTAGCCTTCTGGTTCTCGAAAGCCTTGCGGATAGCCTTCTTTGCGGCTCTGATGTGAGGAACGCTGTCAACTGCAACACGCTCCGCATAAGCTGTTCCGGTAAGAGTAGAGAGCATTTCGCATACTCTTACGGGGTAGCCTGCAAGCTCGGGGCTGCGTCCGAATGGAGTTGTCTGAGTCACCTGTCCGGGCAGAGTAGTGGGAGCCATCTGACCGCCCGTCATGCCGTAGATAGTGTTATTAATGAAGATAACCACGATATTTTCGCCTCTTGTAGCGGAGTGTACCGTTTCGGCAGTACCTATCGCTGCGAGGTCGCCGTCTCCCTGATATGTAAATACAAATTTATCGGGGTTAGTTCTCTTTACGCCCGTAGCAACAGCGGGAGCGCGTCCGTGAGCCGCCTCTATCATATCACAGTTGAAGTAATCATATGCCATTACCGAGCAGCCAACGGGACATACACCTATAGTATCGCCCTCGATGCCCATTTCATCGATGACCTCGCAGAGTATCCTGTGAACTATACCGTGAGTACAGCCCGGACAGTAGTGGGTAGGGATATCTATGAGAGCCTTTGGTCTTTCAAATACAACAGCCATTACAGAGCGCCTCCTATTCTTTTTATTTCCTCAAGCACCTCTGCGGGCGTGGGGATAACGCCGCCTGTTCTGCCAAAGAACTCAACAGGCTTTGAGCAGTTTATCGCAAGCTTGATATCGTCTACCATCTGACCCATCGACATCTCTACGCTCAAGAGAGTCTTTGCATTCTTTGCAGCCTCGTTTATCTCCTTTACGGGGAAAGGCCAGAGAGTCTTGGGACGGAACAGACCTGCCTTTATGCCCTGAGCTCTTGCATCGTTTACTGCGGACTTAACTACTCTTGCGGTAGCACCGAATGCACAGAGGAGAATGTCGCAGTCCTCAGTGAGATAGAGCTCTGCGTCGGTCTCGGTCTCCTTGATGATATCGTATCTCTTGAAGCGGTCAACTATGGACTGCTGGAGCTCGTCGGGCTTTAAGTAGAGCGAGTTGATGATATGGTGCTCTCGCTGATTCTTGTGACCGTTTGCAGCCCAGCCGCTCTTGTCGTAGGCATCCGGATTTATCTCGGGGAACGAAACGGGCTCCATCATCTGACCGAGCAGTCCGTCCGCGAGTATCATTGCGGGCATACGGTACTTGTCGGCGCGGTCGAACGCCTTTACAACAAAATCGACCATTTCCTGAACAGAAGCCGGAGCGTATACCAGAAGCTGGAAGTCGCCGTGACCGAGCGCCTTTGTAGCCTGCCAGTAGTCAGCCTGTGAGGGCTGGATACCGCCGAGTCCGGGACCACCTCTCTGAACATTTATGATAACTGCCGGAAGATCCGAGCCTGCGATGTAGGAAACGCCCTCGCTCTTGAGCGAAACTCCGGGAGAAGACGATGAGGTCATCGCGCGCACGCCTGTCGAGGCTGCACCAAGCACCATATTTATAGCGGCTATTTCGGATTCTGCCTGAAGGAATACTCCGCCTGCCTTATTCATACGCTTTGCCATATAAGCGGCAAGCTCTGTCTGAGGTGTGATAGGGTAACCGAAGAAGCACTTACAGCCTGCGCGGATAGCCGCCTCGGCGAGAGCCTCGTTGCCCTTCATAAGATTTCTTTCCAAAGCTAAACAGCTCCTTTCAACAATATGTAATTACTTTTCAATGATTATGGCGCAGTCGGGACACATAGTCGCGCACATAGCGCAGCTTATGCAGGCGTCCTGATCTGTACATTCCGCGTAGAAATATCCCTTCTTGTTGCGCTTTTCCTTCTGGAGAGCAACTATTTTCTTGGGACATACCGTTGTGCAGAGGCCGCAGCCCTTGCAGCGCTCGGTAATTACAGTCATTTTTGTCATATATCAACACTCCTTTCGATAATGCTGTTTATATTTTATGTAGGGGCGCTCATTGGGCGCCCTACGTGGTATCATATTTCCCATATGGGCTTGACGTATATTTTAGCCGCAAATGCATCGGGAGCGTCGGTGAGCTCGGCACAGCTCTCGGGATAGACAGTATATGCGAGCGGAAGTCCCGTCCTGCGGCAGATCTCCTCGGCAAAGCTCCGCGAGGAGTCAACGATATCGAGCGTGGTCTCGTGTCCGAGGTTGGTGTTGTTGACGATGGCGGTGTGCTTCATACGGGCGGCGGACTCTATCTCATAGATGAGAGCTATCGCCTCGTCCGCAGTAGATGTGAGGCTTCTGCGCTGGTTTATCACGCAGAGCATATCAATATCGTCGGAAAAGTCGGCAAGCGCCTCGGCGTAACGTCCGAGCGCGACCGCACCTGCGTCGTCGCCGCCTACGTCGATTATCAGCCTGTCCTCGTTCATGGCAAGCTGCACTACATCGAACTGTATCGACGGGATATCGAGGTTGCTGTTTGCAAAGTCAGGTGCAATGAGTTTTATACCCTTTTCCTCAAAAAGCTGACGGAAATCGGCAGTACGGAAATATGGGTTCACTATGTCGAGATCGACGATAGCCGCCGAAGCTCCCTCCTGAGCGGCACGAACCGCAAGATTGACGGAGAAATTGGTCTTTCCGCTGCCGTAGTGACCCGTAACAATGGTAATTTTCTTCATATTGTCCTTTCGTCCGAGGTCTTTCTCGGAAAATACAACGTATTCAAATTATATTATACCACTTCACACTCGGAATTGCAATATCAATTAATTGTAAAAAATTATATATTTGTTTGCCGAGGATAACATAATGCGTTTTCGGATTTATTACATGAACACAGTGCAGGAAGGATATTATCCGTCCTGCACTCTGAAACCTGTTGCCGAATTGTATTGACATTTCACGCGATATGCTGTAAAATAATATAGAACTATTATTTGAAACGAGGTTGCACATTATGCTGAAAAACAATGAAAAATCAATGGACAAGATAGTCGATCTCTGTAAATCAAAGGGATATGTATATCCCGGATCGGAAATTTACGGCGGTCTGGCAAATACATGGGACTACGGTCCGCTCGGCGTTCTGCTGAAAAATAATATCAAAAACGCATGGCTGAAAAAGTTCGTGCAGGAAAACAAGTACAATGTCGGACTTGACTCTGCTATCCTCATGAATCCCCAGACATGGGTAGCTTCGGGTCATATCGGCGGCTTCTCCGATCCCCTCATGGACTGCAAGGAGTGCAAGACACGTCACCGCGCGGACAACCTTATCGAGGACTTCGACGGCACCAACGTTGCAGGCTGGAGCAACGACCAGATGACTGCCTACATCAAGGAGCACAATATCGTCTGCCCAAACTGCGGAAAGGCTAATTTCACCGATATCCGCCAGTTCAACCTTATGTTCAAGACCTTTCAGGGCGTTACCGAGGATACAAAGTCCGAACTTTATCTGCGCCCCGAAACTGCACAGGGTATCTTCGTGAACTTCGCAAATATACAGCGTACAACCCGCAAAAAGGTTCCCTTCGGCGTTGCACAGGTAGGAAAATCATTCAGAAACGAGATAACTCCCGGAAACTTCATCTTCCGCGTGCGCGAGTTCGAGCAGATGGAGCTTGAATTCTTCTGCAAGCCCGGCACAGACCTCGAATGGTTCGATTACTGGAGAAGCTATTGCAAGAACTTCCTCCTCACCCTCGGTCTTAAGGAGGAGAACCTCCGCCTCAGAGATCACTCGGCAGAGGAGCTTTGCTTCTATTCAAAGGCAACTACCGACTTTGAATACCTCTTCCCGTTTGGCTGGGGCGAGCTGTGGGGAGTTGCCGACAGAACGGATTACGACCTTACACAGCACATCAATACCAGCGGAAAGTCCCTCGAATATTTCGACCCAGAGACCAACGAAAAGTACATTCCCTACGTTATCGAGCCCTCACTCGGCGTTGAACGACTTTTCCTTTCGATAGTCACTGAAGCTTATGATGAGGAGGAGCTTGTCTCCACCGATAAGAACGGCAACGAGAAGAAGGAGACCCGCACGGTAATGCGCCTCCACCCTGCACTTGCACCGTTCAAGTGCGCAGTCCTTCCCCTCGTGAAAAAGCTCACTCCCAAGGCTGAGGAGGTCTACGATATGCTCTCCAAGAGATTCATGGTGGACTTCGACGAAACGGGTACCATAGGTAAGAGATACCGCCGTCAGGACGAAATAGGAACTCCGTTCTGCATCACCTACGACTTCGACACCCTTGAAAAGGATAACTGCGTGACCGTCCGCGACCGCGACACCATGCAGCAGGAAAGAGTCCCGATAGACGAGCTTATAGCTTACCTTGAGGCGAAAATCATACTTTGATCAGGAAAAAGGCGGGTCTTATGATCCGCCTTTTTATTTCAAACAGAAAAATGCTGCTGTACCAAAGTACAGCAGCATTACTTTTTAATAACTTATTCAGCGTCAGCGTTCTTTTCAACGTAATTCACGATATCGCCGACTGTCTTTATCTCCTCAACAGCCTCATCGGGGATAGAGATATCAAACTCGTCCTCGATAGTTGTGATAAGATCAACTATATCGAGTGAATCAGCGCCAAGATCGTCCTGAATATTAGCCTCGAGAGTTACCTCATCAGCTTCTACGCTGAGCTGTTCTGCAATAATATCCTTGAGCTTTTCAAAAATCATAGTTAATTCCTCCATTATAATAATTTGAATCAAAACCGGTCATTCCGAGAAGTCACCGATCTTTCTAAACTTAGTATAGCGTTCTTTAAGCAAAACGTCAATATCTTTTTTGCATTTTTCCGGAATTTTCTGTGACAAATATTCTTTGATATTCTCTGAAATTTTGTCTAAATCGTTATGTGCGCCGCCAAGAGGTTCCTCGATTATCGCTTCTGCGACCCCGAGACGAACCATATCCTCGGCAGTTATCTTCATGATCTCGCACGCCTCCTGCTCTCTTGAAGCGTCCTTCCACAGAATACTCGCAAATCCTCTCGGAGAAAGCACCGAATACTGAGCGTTCTCAAGCATAGCAAGCTCGTCGCATACGCCGAGCGCAAGAGCTCCGCCGCTTCCGCCCTCACCGAGAACGATAGATATGATAGGAGTACGCAAAGTCATGAATTCGGCAATATTTTTGGCTATCGCTTCGCCCTGACCGCGTTCCTCGGCAGCGACTCCGCAGAAAGCTCCGGGAGTATCTATGAAGCAGATAACAGGTCTGTGGAATTTTTCTGCCTGCTTTGCAAGGCGAAGAGCCTTTCTGTAACCCTCGGGGTGAGGCATTGCAAAGTTGCACGCCTTATTTTCATTGATATCTCTGCCCTTTACTTCTGCGATCACAGTGACAGGTCTGCCGTCAAGCCGCGCTACACCGCCGACTATCGCCCTGTCATCTCCATATAGGCGATCGCCGTGCATTTCATAGAATTCCGAGAATATCTGAGGGATATAGTCCTTAATTGTCGGTCTGCCTTTTGTGTGGACAAGCTGAAGTCTTTCCCACGCAGTTTTTTTCTCGTCCATTTTCAGCCCTCCTTAACAGCGCCCCAGCCGTGAAGCTTGAGGAGGTGTGACAAAACGCTCCTCAGTTTTCTGCGCTCGGTTATCATATCTACGAAGCCATGCTCATGCATGAACTCAGCGAGCTGGAAATCCTCGGGAAGCCTCTGCTTTATAGTTCCCTCAATAACACGTCTGCCGGCGAATCCAATAAGCACCTTTGGCTCGGCGATTATTATATCTCCGAGAGAGGCAAAGCTTGCGGTAACTCCTCCGGTAGTGGGGTCGGTCATGACTGCGATATAAAGTCCGCCTGCATCGCTGTGAAGCTTCACCGCGCCGGAGGTCTTTGCCATCTGCATAAGCGAAACTATGCCCTCCTGCATACGTGCTCCGCCGGAAGCCGTAAACATCACGACGGGTAGCTTATTCTCCGTGGCATACTCAAATGCGCGCGCGATCTTTTCTCCCACAACGCTGCCCATGCTTCCCATCATATAACGCGAATCCATGATACCGATAACGGCGGGCGAGCCTTTAATAGTGGCTGTTCCGGTTATTACCGCATCATTGAGCCCAGTACTTTCACGCAGATCTTCCTGTTTATCGTCATAATCGGGAAAATCAAGCGGATTGCAGCTTATCATGCCGCTGTCGAGTTCTTTAAAGCTGTCCTTATCGACCGTAATAGAGAGCCTCTCCTGAGATGAGAGCCTTCCGTGGTAGTTACAGTTAGGGCATACTCTATGGAGCTCCTCATACTTTGAAAGAGCACACGTATCCTGACAACGCGGGCACTTGAACATCGGCGGCTTATAGTCGTCATCGCTGCCGTTAAAGCGTTTTTTCACAACGTCGAAGAAATTATCGAATCCCATACTGTCACCGCCTTATCTTTTTTTATTTTCCATGTATCTGTTCAGGAAGCCGTTATCGTAATCACCGCTCCTGAATTCGGGCTGTTTGATAATTTCAAGCTGGAAGTCGATATTTGTATCAACGCCCTCGACGATGAACTCTGAAAGAGCCCACCTCATCTTATTGATAGCATCTTCGCGGGTCGAGCCGTGAGCGATCAGCTTACTTATCATCGAATCATAATACGGAGTTATCGTATATCCCTGATAGACCGCTCCGTCTATCCTTATACCTGGTCCCCCCGGCATATAAAGAGCGGTTATAGTTCCGGGCGAAGGACGGAATCCAAGCTCAGGAGTCTCCGCATTGATACGACACTCTATCGCATGGCCTCTCATAACGACATCCTCCTGCTTTATGCCAAGCTCAAGTCCTGCCGCTATCTCTATCTGTGCCTTTACCAGATCAAATCCCGTAACCTCCTCAGTGATCGGGTGCTCTACCTGAATGCGGGTATTCATCTCCATGAAGTAGAAATCCCTGTTTTCGTCCACAAGGAATTCGATAGTTCCGGCATTATAGTAACCGCTCTGCTTTGCAGCAGTCACAGCAGCCTTGCCCATTTTCGCTCTCAGCCCGTCATCAACGATAGGACTGGGGCACTCCTCAAGCACCTTCTGGTTTCTTCTCTGCATAGAGCAGTCACGCTCGCAAAGATGAATGTAATTTCCCTGTTTATCGGCAATTATCTGTATCTCGACATGGTGTGGATTGACAAGCAGCTTCTCGATATAGACCGAATCGTCACCAAAGAAGCTCTTTGCCTCCTGCTTTGCTATCGTCATCTGTGCCTCAAGCTCCTCGGGCGAATCAACACGCCTTATGCCGCGTCCGCCGCCTCCTGCGGAAGCCTTTACAAGCACAGGGTATCCTGCTTTTTCGGCTATCTCCTTTGCCTGAGCAAGAGATTCAACAGCTCCCTCCGAGCCCGGGATTACAGGGACTCCGGCAGCCGCCATAGTTTTCTTTGCCTCAGCCTTGTCACCGAGCATCTCTATCGACCTGTATGAAGGACCTATGAAGACAAGCCCGTTTTCCTCACAGAGTTTTGCAAACTCTGCATTCTCGGAAAGGAATCCGAATCCCGGGTGAACTGCGTCCGCTCCGGAATTCAGCGCCGCTTGTATTATAGCATTCATATTGAGATAGCTGTCCTTAGTTGCAGCAGGACCTATGCATATCGCCTCATCAGCTATTCGCGCATGAAGCGAATTCCTGTCCGCCGTCGAATACACAGCAACTCCGCGTATGCCGAGTTCCCGGCAGGCTCTCAGTATTCTTACTGCTATCTCGCCTCTGTTGGCTATGAGAACTTTCTTAAACATTGATAATTATTCTCCTTAAAAGGAATATTATTCGGACTTTTCTCCGTCCGTCACCACAAAGGTTATCTCGCAGGATACGGCTTTTTCACCGCCTACAGATGCGATAGCCTTACCTGTTCCTACGGGACCTCTCTGGCGTATGATCTCTACTTCAAGGTCGAGTACATCTCCGGGAACTACCTGTCTGCGGAACTTTGCCTTGTCTATGCCTCCGAAAAGACCTATCTTTCCCTTGAATTCAGGCTTTGAAAGCATACAAACAGCTCCCGCCTGCGCGAGCATCTCGACCATCAGCACTCCCGGCGTTACCGGATATCCCGGAAAATGTCCCTTGAACCAGAAGTCGTCCTCCTTGATATATTTCCTCGCGTGTACCTTCACGCCTACCTCCATATCAACTATCTCGTCGATCAGGAGAAACGGGTCGCGGTGGGGAATTATTTCCATTATCTGATCTCTGTTCATAAGTATATCTGCCATTTTGTTGACCTCCCAATTATATTTAAGTTATATTTTGATATGCGGAAACTCTCAACTCCTGATTTCTCACTCCGAATTGATTTAAAGGCTCTCCATTTCGTCGTCTATGCCGTCAAATCGGTTGAAGTCATCATATGAGGTCACCTTTTGTCTGCCGTCATGGGAATATTTAACGATTATCGGAATGAAATCCGGATAGCCCTCCGAGGCTCTCAGCACACGCTGCTTCCTCTCTATCATGACTGCTGCAATAACAAGCATTATTGAAAACGGTGCGGTCGCAGGACTTACCATTACCGGCAGAAGTCCTGCTGCTATTGATACCGGCAAAATGTATCTTTCAGGGGCGAACACATATAGTATCAGCGCCAGCAGATGAAGCACCAGCACCACAAATGACAGCTCTCGATTTACCGTGTATGACTGACTCAGATATATGAGCCCGAGCAATACCGCAACAAATCCGCATATTGCCGCAAATACGATGCTGAGATCTACCGTTTGAGTGGGAGCTTCATTTCCGAGCGGAGTTCTGTTATGTCTGTGCTGCGACCACTCGAACGAAAATGCGGTCTTGAATACGTACCTCAACAGCAGGTAAAAGTATCCCAGCCCCGCGATTATTGCGGCTGCGGCATTGACTCTTCCGGTAGCACCGAATATCACGGGCTTCAGAAAAAGACATAACGCCATGAGAAACGCTATGATATTCACGGTCTTGTAAAAATCAACGAATTTCAGCCATTTGTCCTTTTTCATAAGACAGCCTGTCATTTCGAGATTGTACTGCCTTGCCTCCTCGGCAGCCTCGGCATTCGGGGCGATATATTCTCCCGAAGATATGACCTCAGGGGTGATGTATTTATAGCTCATTATTTTTCTCCAATATATTGCTTAATGGGTCCAGAGATGGTATCTCAAGCTTGCCGTCCGCATTCAGCTCCTTTGCTTTGAACTGATCGAAACTGAGCAGCTCGGTATCCGGCTCGTCAAATTTCTCGGTCTTTGTGGTGATCCTCAGCTGCACAAAATACGGATAGCCAACCTCGTCTTTTAGCCTAACGTCTATCTTATTCATGATAAACAGCAGCGCGCAGATCGTCACCAGAAGTATCAAAGATGCTAAAATGCCGTAAATACTTTCCCGGTTGAGAAAGGTCACCGTCGAATACAGCATACATATACGCCAGTCGTACAGGCTCTTATACAGCACAAAAAAGCAGAAGCAAAAAATGTAAAGCGCGGCAATGGCGAAATTCAGCCAGAAAAACGCCGTCAGTACTGTTACTTGCACAAGGTCCGAGTCCCTGCCATACAACACTGTGAGCAGAGGCACGAGTATCAGCGATATGAGTACGACCGCCCATGATTCTATCCTGAAACGCCAATACAGGCGGTGCATATCGAACATATGCGTATTAAAAACCTGCGCCTCCTTGTACATATCGGCGGAGGTTACATTTATATATGCCTCATTGATATTTTCCTGAGTGATGTATCTGAAGTCGGAGAGTTTCATCGCTATCCCCCCTTTGATATACTTGCCTCTATTGCAAAATGTACATTGTACATTTTGCAGGCTGCAACGCAGCCACAAAGCCGCTTTGCGGCTTTGAAGAGGCAGTATAAACGGAGCGCTTACGGCGCAATGCGCCGTCCGCCGTCACAGACGGCGGATCGCAAAATATCTTAATGGATATTTTGCGATAGCGCGGAGTATAACTCCTTACTTTATTATCATAATAGGCTGATCGTATTCTATAGCCTGACCGTCCGAAACGAGTATCTTCTCGACAACTCCGTCAAACTCCGACTGTATCTCGTTCATGAGCTTCATTGACTCGATTATCATTATGACATCACCCTTCTTCACCTCATCGCCGACTCTTACAAACGGTGGCTTGTCGGGCGAGGGAGCTGCATAGAAAGTGCCAACGATAGGCGATTTCACGATATTTCCGCTAAGCTCGGGAGCTTTCTCCTCGACAGAAACGTTCTCTCCCGCTGTCGGCGGAGCTGTCGGAGCTGCGCCCGCAAACGGAGGCGGCATCATGGGCTGCATCGGAGGCGGCGGAGGGCACTTTTTTCCCTTTATCGTGATAGTCTTTCCGCCGTCAACGATAGTGACCTCTGAAAGCTCCTTGGAATTTATAATATCTGCAAGCCTTTCAATGGTCGCGATATCGACCATTCCGAATATCTCACTCATACCATGTCCTCCTTATTTATCGACCCTTTTGAAGCAGAGGGTCGCGTTATGCCCGCCGAAGCCGAGTGAATTTGACAGGGCTGCACGGATCTCCTGCTCAACGTTTCCGCTGCCGCAGTAATCGAGGTCGCACTCCTCGTCGGGGGTCTTGTAGCCGACAGTTGCGTGGATAAAGCCCTCCTGTATCGACTTCGCACAAACGACCGCTTCAACAGCGCCCGCCGCTCCGAGCAAATGTCCTATCATGGACTTGGTGGAATTTATCTTAACTTTGTAGGCGTGCTCACCAAGAGCGAGCTTTATCGCGGCAGTCTCGTACTTGTCATTGAGACCCGTAGACGTGCCATGCGCGTTGATGTAGTCGATGTCCTCGGGCTTGAGACCCGCCTCCTCGATAGCGAGTGACATTCCCTTGCCCGCAGCCTCGCCGCTGGGCATGGGAGAGGTCATATGGTAGCCGTCGCAGGTCGCGCCGTAGCCTGCTATCTCAGCGTATATCTTAGCTCCGCGAGCCTTTGCGTGCTCATATTCTTCAAGGACGAGGACTGCGCTGCCCTCTCCGAGAACGAAGCCGCTGCGCTCCTTGTCGAACGGGATAGAAGCCTTTTCGAGCTCGCTGCACTTTGTAAGTGCCTTCATATTTGCAAAGCCGCCGTATGTGAACTCAACGCTCGTGCTCTCGGTACCTCCCGCAAGCGCGGCGTCGAGGTAGCCGTCCTTTATCTTGCGGAACGCCTCGCCGATAGAATGAGTTCCCGAGGCACAGGCTGTCGTAACGTCGAAGTTAGCGCCGCGAAAGCCTGTTTTCATCGAGATAGTTCCCGCAGCCATATTGCTTATCATCATTGGGATATAGAACGCAGAAATGCGCCCCGGTCCTTTTTCAAGATATTTGTCGTGCTCGGAAAGAGTGAGGTCTATGCCGCCGATGCCCGAGCCGACGATAACGCCCTTTCTGTACTGATCGAGGTCGGAGAAGTCCGTACCCGCATCGGTAAGAGCCTCATGCGCGGCAGCAACAGCGTACTTCGTGAACGTATCCATACGCTTTGCCTCTTTCTTGTCGAAGCAGCCCTCAACGTCGTAGTAAGCAGACTCGTCAAAGTCGCGGACTATTCCCGCAATTTTCACACCCGTACGTTCCGTATCGAATTTATCTATAAAGGAGTAGCCTATTCTGTTTTCCTTAATGCCCTCCCAGAATTTATCAACGCCTGTACCGAGGGGAGTAACGGCTCCCATACCGGTAATAACAACTCTTCTGCTCATAATTTACCCTTTCAGTTTTATTCAAAATTTATAATTCATAATGCATTGGTGTTCGCTTCGCTCAAAAATCTAAAAGAGCGTCAGTTGAATAGTTTTTAATTATGAAGTATCCATTTGTAAAAGTACAAATCACTTTTACATTGACAGTCCGCCCGATATCTCGATGACCTGTCCCGTAACGTAAGAAGCATTATCGGAGACAAGGAACGAAACGACCGAGGCTATCTCCTCGGGCTCACCGTAGCGGCGCAGCGCAACTGCCTCTATCATTTTGGCTTTCAGCTCATCGGAAAGAACGTCCGTCATGGGGGTGCGTATAAGCCCCGGAGCAACAGCGTTGCAGGTGATATTGCGCGAGCCGAACTCCTTTGCAGTTGTTTTTGTCATTCCTATTATTGCCGCTTTGGAAGCTGAATAATTCATCTGTCCGGCATTGCCGTAAAGTCCTGCAACTGAGGATACATTGACGATACGCCCGTGCCTCTGCTTCATCATAACAGCGCAGACATGCTTTGTCATGTTGTAAACGCTCTTCTGGTTGACCGCGATGACCGCGTCGTATTCGTCCTCACCCATTCTCGCGAGGAGCTTATCCTTCGTGATGCCTGCGTTGTTGACAAGAGCGTCGATAGTGCCGAAGTCCGCCTTTACCTGCTTTACCATAGTCTCGCACTGGTCGAACTTTGATACGTCCGCCGCATAGCACTCAGCCCTTACGCCGAATGCCCGGCATTCCTCCGCCACGGAAAGAGCCTTTTCCTTGTCGCCGTCGCTCGGATAGTGATTGATGACCACATCGAAGCCGTCCCGGGCGAGTCTTTTTGCGATACACGCACCGATTCCCTGCGACGCACCTGTTATTATTGCCGTTGCCATATTTGTTACCTCCGTTTTGTTTTTTCAGAGCTTTGCCCCGAACCTCGCCGGATGCTCTGCCTCCGGACTCCGCCAGAGGGAGGTACCTCCCTCTGGGATCCCATTCTCCGCTGCCGCTCGCAAAGCTCGTTCACTCTGTACATAATTGGCAGCCGCTCTCCGCTGAAGAGAGTAAATATTTATTCGTTCGTAATGACATAATAGCCTGTTATTTTACTTGTTCAGCAGCATCGAAGCGCCGTCCATAATCTCCTTTACGATATCCGCGCAGGGCTTGATCTCGTTGACCATGCCTGCGATAGCTCCGCACAGGAACGAGCCGCTCTCGACGTTTCCATCAACGACCGCGCGTCTGAGAGCTCCGACTGTGAGGTTCTCGAATTCCTCGGGAGAGAGCGTGCCGTCCTTTTCGCCGTTTGCAAGCTGCTTTGCGAACTTGGTCTTTACGCCCCTGCATGGGTGACCTGTATAACGCCCCGTAACTATGCTGTCGGTATCCTTAGCCTTGAGAACGAGCTCCTTGAATGTCGGGTGTATCTGAGCTTCCTCGGAAGCGAGGAAGCGCGTACCTATCTGAACTCCCTCAGCACCGAGCATGAACGCCGCCGCAACTCCTCTGCCGTCAGCAATACCTCCGGCAGCGATAACGGGTATCTCCAGAGCGTCAACGACCTGAGGAACAAGACACATCGTGGTATTCTCGCCGATATGTCCGCCTGACTCGGTACCCTCCGCGACTACTGCGTCCGCGCCAGCCTTTTCCATTCTCTTTGCAAGTGCAACCGACGGTATAACAGGGATCACCTTTATACCGGCTTCCTTCCAAGCGGGAATGAACTTCGCAGGGTTTCCCGCACCCGTGGTAACGACCTTAACACCCTCGTCGATGACGAGCTGTGCGAGGTCATCGGCATTCGGGCTCATTAGCATGATATTCACGCCGAAAGGCTTGTCGGTCTTTTCCTTGCACAGACGTATCTGCTCGCGAAGGTAGTCGATAGGAGCATTTCCGCCCGCGATGAGTCCGACTCCGCCGGCATTTGAAACTGCGGAAGCGAGAGTATGCTCTGCTACCCATGCCATTCCGCCCTGTATCAGCGGATATTCACAGTCCAAAAGCTCAGTTATTCTTGTTTTCATAGCTAATTCTCCTCAATTAAAATTCTTATGACACGTCCGCACGGCGGACTACTTTGCTAATAGCTAAAATTCTAATATTATTCCTCCGTATGTAAGACCTGCACCGAAGCCGATGAGTGCAAGCTTCTGTCCGCGCACTATCCTGCCGTCCGCAGCCGCCTCGTTCAGCGCGAGCGGTATCGAAACACTTGATGTATTTCCGTAGTGGTCGAGGGTCACGATAAATTTCTCCATAGGTGCGCCGAGCTTCTTCGCGGCGGTCTCGATTATGCGTATATTTGCCTGATGCGGTATGAACCAATCTATCTCGTCCTTTGTGATACCGCATTTTGCAGCTGCGAGCTCGAACGACTTCGGCAGTGCCTGCGTCGCGAACTTGTAGACCTCCTTGCCGTTCTGATAGAGTTTGTGCAGCGGCATATCGGGGAATTCATCAACAAAATCGCTATCCTGCTTCACCTCGGGAGCTGTCTTCAATGCCCTTGCGCAGAGGTAGCCCGCACCGCTTCCGTCGGAGGCAAGATGAGAAGCGTAGAGCTTGTCGCTGCGCTCCACCACAGCGGCGGCAGCTCCGTCGCCGAAGAGTATGCAGCTTGATCTGTCCTCAAAATCAAGAAAGCGCGAAAGAGACTCATTTGCCGCAACGAGCACATATTTCAGTGAATCGTCCGTTCTCAGAAAGCGCTCTGCGATATCGAGCGCGTACACGAATCCCGAGCAAGCCGCATTTATATCGAATGCGGCAGCATTTACTGCACCTGTCTTATGCTGGATAACACTCGCCATGCTCGGCGTGTGGAAGTCCGAGGTGGCGGTGCATGATATAACGAAACCTATATCCTCGGGCGATATCCCCGCCTGCTCTACAGCCTTGAGAGCCGCCTGTGTTCCCATGTACCACGTAGGCTCCCAGCCTGCCATGCGGCGCTCTATGATACCGGTCCTCGTGCGTATCCACTCATCATTTGTATCGACAAATCGTGTAAAATCATTGTTTGTCAGTTTCTGTTCGGGAACGTAGCTGCCCAGTCCCAGAATACTTATGCCCATCAAAAAGTCTCCTTAAAAAAATTGATTATCGGAATAAAGGTGGTAAAGTGCGGCATTAAAGTAATAAAAGCAGAAATTTTCTCTGCGATTCATTGCTTTTTGCAGCATTATATGTTATAATAAAAATGATCAATAATCAGCTGTTTGCTCCTAAGCAATGACTGACCACTGACTAACAGCCAAACAGCTCCATACATTATATTGTAAATCATTTTGGTTTTTTTTGCAATGATATTTCGGGACTTTAATGAATGAAAAACAAAATATCGTCTATTCTCACAAAATAGTCGGTTAAATTTCAGTGGTTTTCACCAATTGTTTGTGTATAACATACAGAAAGGAAGTTACATATTATGACAATTTCACTATTTTCAGGACAGGGTTCGCAATATCCCGGTATGGGCAGGGATATCGCAGAAAGCTCTCCTGAACTGATGAGTATTCTCGAAACAGGATCTTCCGTTATCGGCAGGGATCTGAAAAGCATATGCTTCGACAGTGCTCCCGAGGAACTCGCAAGAACTATAAACGCTCAGCCCGCTATAATGGCAATTTCACTGATGTGTTTCAACGCCGCAGTAAACCGCGGTTACAAAACCGATGGAGCTGCCGGTCATTCTTTGGGCGAATACGCTGCAATGGCAGTATCCGGAATGATCTCGACCGAAGACGCATTCCGCCTTATCAAGGCAAGAGCTGAGGCTATGGACGAGGCTGCGCGTGAAAACAAGGGCGCAATGGCTGCGGTAATGAAGATAGACCCTTCCGTAGTAGAGGAAGTCTGCAATAACGCCAAGGATTACGCTGCCGCAGTCAACTTCAACTCTCCACAGCAGACTGTTATCGCCGGAACTCCCGAAGGTATCGCAGAGGTAAGCGCGGTCTTTGCCAACATGAAGGCAAAGGTGATCCCCCTGAATGTCGCAGGCGCATTCCACTCAAAGCTCATGCAGTCTGCCGCTGATAAGTTCTACGAAACGGCAAAGAATATAGAGTTTCACACTCCTCAGATAAAGTACTACTCAAACGTTACGGGCGGCGAACTCACCGACTTCTCGGATATGCCGTCACTGCTCGCAAAGCACATTGTCTCGCCTGTCCGCTTTACCTCCGAGCTCGAAGCGATGAAGGCTGCGGGAGCTGATAAATTTGCGGAGTTTGGTCCCGGGAGAACTCTCACAAGTCTCGTAAAAAGAACTCTGAAGGACGTTTCCGCATTCAGCATTGAAAGCCTCGAAACTCTGGAAGGAGCCGATATTTATGAGTAAATTTGCACTTATAGGTCACCCTCTCGGGCACTCCATGTCGCCGCTCATTCACGAGAAGCTTTTCGCACTAAGCGGAATGACTGATGCGGAGTACAGTCTCATCGACATAGCTCCCGAGGAGCTTGCACAGAAACGTCCGCTCCTTGAAGAACTCGGCGGACTAAACGTCACCATTCCCCACAAGCAGGCGGTGATACCGCTCATAGACGAGCTCGGCGAGAGCGCACAGCGTTACAATTCCGTAAACTGCATAAAGAACGACGACGGCAGGCTCGTCGGCTACAACACCGACTGCGACGGTTTCCTGCGCTCGGCGGAGCTCCTGCCGATCAGCGGCAATGTTGCGATACTCGGCTGCGGCGGAGTCGGCAGAATGATAGCCATTGAAACAGCTTTGCACGGCGGAGAGATAACACTTGCAGTCATCCCGCAAGATCTGAAAAATGCGCAGCTGCTCATGGCTGAGATACTTGCAAAATGCAGCGGAGCTTCCGTTAAAATTGCAGATATAGCGACGCTCGACGGCAGCTTTGACCTGCTGATAAACGCCACTCCCGTAGGTATGTTCCCCAAGACCGACGTCTGCGCAGTCAGTGACAGTGTTATCGAGAATAGCCTCACGGTGTTCGACGTGATATACAACCCGACTGAGACTCTGCTGATGAAAAAGGCGCGCGCGCTCGGAAAGACTGCGGTCGGCGGAGCGGCAATGCTCGTGTATCAGGCAGTAAAGGCTCACGAGATATGGTACGGCGGCAAGTTCTCAACAGAGGATGTATCGAAGATAATCCTCGATGTTGAAAACGCCGTGAATGGCAGCTAAGCTTCATAAGATATGCAGGGCAATGCCCGCACCGCCCGTGCTTCCGGATCACCGGCAAGGGCTTATACCGGCATCCGCCCCTACACCCCAACAAATACAACAGGAGAATTTAACATGACTGTATTTCTATGCGGCTTTATGGGCTGCGGAAAATCCACCGTCGGCAAGCTCGCGGCGAAAAAGCTCGGCTGCGGCTTCTGCGATACCGACGACCTCATCGTAAGGATAGAGGAACTGTCCATTCCCGAAATTTTTGAGCAGAAGGGCGAGCCGTACTTCCGCAAGGTAGAGGCCGAGATAGTGAAGTCCCTCTGCGGCAAGACCGTTGTTGCAGCCTGTGGAGGCGGAGCCATGCTCAACCCGGATACTGCAAAAGCCGCGGCAGACTCGGGCGCTGCGATAGTCTACCTCGACGTGCCCTTTGAGGACTGCTACGAGCGTATAAAGGACGATACCAACCGCCCGATAGTCGTAAGCTCCACCAAAGAGCAGCTTGAGGAGCTCTATAACGCTCGCCGCAGCGTTTATCAGGCGCACTCCACGATAACCATTGATTGCAGCGGAAGTCCCGTTGAAAACGCGGACAGAATAGCCGCCGCGCTCAGAAAGTGAGCTCTGCCATGCTTATTTACAATGCGGAAATACATACAATGGACTCGCCCGGAGTCATCGAAAAAGGCTGGATAGAGATTCAGGACGGAAAAATAACCGACATCGGCAGCGGGATCCCGAACCTTATCCCCGAAGATAATATCGACGCGCAGGGCGGACTGCTCCTTCCCGGCTTTATTGACGCACACACCCACCTCGGTATCATCGAGGACGGACTTGACTTCGAGGGCGATGACTGCAACGAATCCACTGACCCCTTCACACCTCAGATGAGAGCAATAGACGGTATAAATCCGTTCGACCGCTGCTTTGAGGAGGCTCGCATGAGGGGCATAACGGCGGTCGCCTCCTCTCCGGGAAGCGCCAACGCCTGCGGCGGCGAGATATGCGCCATAAAGACTGACGGCAGGCGCATAGACGATATGCTCATCAAAACCTGCGGAATAAAGTTCGCAATGGGCGAGAACCCTAAGAACGTATATAACGGCAAGGACGAGGCTCCCATAACGCGCATGGCTATCACGGCAGCTATCCGCGAGGGACTTTACAAAGCCCGCCGCTACGTTCACGATATGGACAGCTACTACTCCGACAGCGAGAATTACGACCCACCCGAGTACGACATCAAGTGCGAGGCGCTCATGCCGCTGCTTGACCGCAAAGTAAAGGCGTTTTTCCATTGTCACCGCGCCGACGATATCTGTACGGCAATGCGCATAGCAAAGGAATTTTCTCTCGACCCCGTTATTATCCACGGAACCGAGGGCTACAAAATAGCCGATATCCTCGCGGCGGAAAATGTCCCCGTTATATGCGGACCGCTTATCTGCGACCGCTGCAAGCCCGAGATGAAAGGCTTAGAGCTCGAAAACGCGGCTGTTTTAAGCAAAAACTGCGTAAAGCTTGCTATATGCACCGACCACACCGTTATCCCGATACAGTACCTTCCGCTCTCAGCACAGGCTGCGGTAAAGGGAGGTCTTGCACAGGACGAAGCTCTGCGCGCCGTTACCATAGCTCCTGCAGAGATCCTCGGTATAGACGATGCTACAGGCTCTGTCACGATCGGCAAGGACGCAGACCTCCAGATATACAAAAAAGGTGAAAATCCCCTCGACCTTATGACAGAACCGCAGCTTGTAATGATAAACGGAAGGATATGCCGAAAGGAGATGTAAGTATGAAAAAATTTGTCTCCCTGCTCTGTGCAGCAGCTATTACCGCTGTAGGAGCGCCCCCAGCCGCTTATGCAGATGAAGATAACGGCGGCTTCAGCTTCACCTATGAGCTTACCGAGAACGAAACTGCTGCTATCATCGGAAGCTCGGGAAGCGATGAGATACTCACTATACCCTCAGAGCTTGACGGATATACCGTAACGGCTATAGGCGCGTCTGTATTTACGGGCATCAGCGAGCTCAACACAGTCATTATACCGGATACTGTAGTTTCAATAGGTGAGCTGTCGTTTTCAGCTTGTCCGCAGCTCAGCTCGTTCATAGTTGACGGCAATAACCCTGCTTTTCATTCTATAGGAGGAAGCTTGTGCTCTGAAAACGAACTGGTGATCTATGCGGGTGAAAACGAAGCAGTCATTCCCGATACTACCAAGATAATACGCAGGGGAGCCTTTCTCGGCAAGACAGAGCTGACCTCCGTGGAGCTCCCCGACAGTGTGACCTATATCGGAGATCACGCCTTTTCCGGCTGTACATCGCTGAAAGAAATAACTGTCCCTGACAGCGTTGAAGCGATCGGCAGAGGCTGCTTTATGAGCTGCACCTCACTCGGCAAAGCCGATCTCGGCTCGGGACTGGACGAGATACCGGCAGACTGCTTCTATTCCTGCCCCTATCTGCACACTATTTCTATTCCCGAGAGCGTATCGGCTATAGGCAGCGAATCTTTCTACGGCTGTCTTAACCTTACAGGGCTGTATATCCCCGAGTCGGTCGAAGCCATAGCCGATAACGCTGTCGGCAGACATTACGATCTGAGAAGCGCAGGTGTGGAGAATATCCCCGATTTCCGCATTACAGGCGAAACAGGCACCGCTGCGGAGGAATACGCAGCAAGATACGGACTATTGTTTACGGAAGGCGAGATCCCTGCAGGAGACACGGACGGAAACTATGTTATCGACGCAAGAGACGCTTCGATGATACTTACCGAGTATTCCCGCGTTTCTACCGGAAGATCGGAAGAATTCACCGGCTGGCAGATCCGCGCCTCCGATTACACCTCTGACGGTATTACCGACGGACGCGATGCTTCTGCGGTCCTTACGGAATATGCACGTCAGGCTGCGCAAAAGATCTACTCTGCCTGAGCCTATTGCTTTTTTCGCCAAAACGAGACACGAATCCACACGAAAATTCTATGTTCGTCTTTGACGCAGAGTATTGACATAAAGCGCAAAAAATAGTATCATTAAAGTTAATAAAATTTGCGAAGGAGGATTTTTCTATGTTGACCGACATGAACAGCAAATTCACAAAAGAAGGTCTTACGTTTGACGACGTTCTGCTTATTCCGGCAGAATCCGACGTTACGCCAAACATGATAGACCTCAAAACCAAGCTCACCTCAACGATCACTCTTAACACCCCCGTTATGACCGCTGCAATGGATACTGTCACTGATTCGCGCATGGCTATCGCTATCGCCCGTGAAGGCGGTATAGGCATTATCCACAAGAATATGTCAATAGAACAGCAGGCTGAAGAGGTAGACAAGGTCAAAAGAAGCGAAAACGGCGTTATCGTAGATCCTTTCTCACTCACTGAGGATCACATCGTTGCAGACGCAGACGAGCTCATGGGAAAATACAAGATATCCGGCGTGCCGATAGTTGACGGTAAAGGCAAGCTCGTGGGCATCATCACAAACAGAGATATGCGCTTCCTCACAGACTTCAATGCAAAAATTTCTGAGGTAATGACAAAGAACGACCTCATTACTGCTCCCGTAGGAACTACTCTCACACAGGCTCAGGAGACCCTCCGCAAGCATAAGATAGAAAAGCTCCCCATAGTAGACGACGAGGGCTATTTAAAGGGACTAATCACCATAAAGGACATCGAAAAATCCGTACAGTATCCCAATTCCGCACGTGATTCCAGAGGCAGACTCCTCTGCGGCGCAGGAATAGGCGTTACCGCAAACGTTCTCGAAAGAGCAAAGGCTCTCATCGAAGCTCAGGTAGACGTGCTTGTGCTCGACTCTTCACACGGGCACAGTGCAAACGTCATCAAGTGCCTGAAAATGCTCAAAGAGGCTTATCCCGATGTTCCCGTTATTGCCGGAAATATCGCTACAGCAGAAGCTGCTGAGGCACTTATCGCAGCAGGTGCAGACTGCCTCAAGGTCGGCATAGGACCCGGTTCGATATGCACGACAAGAGTCGTTGCGGGCTGCGGAGTTCCCCAGATAACAGCTGTATATGATGTTGCCTGTGTGGCACAGAAGTACAATATTCCCGTTATCGCAGACGGCGGCATAAAATATTCCGGCGACATCGTAAAGGCTCTTGCAGCAGGTGCCAACGTTGTCATGCTCGGCTCGCTTCTCGCAGGCTGCGCGGAAGCTCCCGGTGAAACCGAGATATATCAGGGCCGTCAGTTCAAGGTATACCGGGGAATGGGAAGCCTCGGCGCTATGGCGGCAGGTTCCAAGGACAGATATTTCCAGGAGGGCGCTAAAAAGCTCGTTCCTGAGGGCGTTGAGGGACGAGTTCCCTTCAAGGGCGCAGTTGCAGACACTATCTTCCAGCTTGTGGGCGGTATTCGCTCAGGTATGGGACTTTGCGGCTGCAAGGATATCCCCACTCTCCATGAAAAGGCTCAGTTCGTAAGAATAACCGGAGCAGGTCTTAAAGAGAGCCACCCTCACGATATATATATCACTAAGGAAGCTCCCAACTATTCAACTCAGATATAAACGAAAACCTCCCACCTTGAAGAGTGATACCAATATAGAAGTTTTGCCCCGAAGCATTTCAAAGTGCTTCGGGGCATCTTATTTATTTGACTGCTCGAATAAATCAGAATTTGTGTTAATCAGAAGATATTTTTCTGACAATCAGAATATAGAAAAAGCAGCACATAATCCGGAGAATATATTTGCAATGGAATGAATACACCAGCTTGGCAATATTGAACCATCAGCTTTTTTCTCATTTGTAAATCCCATAAGATAGGCTATGATTCCTGTAAACAGAGTAATCAGTATCGCTTTTATCACGCCGACCGCAGAAAAGAACATAATCCCGTGCATCAAACCAAACATGACAGCCTGAACAACATTGCCAGCTGTAAATCCGAAACGATTCGATACACGTTTCAATAGAAAACCTCTAAATAATATTTCCTCCGGAAGTGCGGTGTTCAAAACCGCATATATTATGATCGCAGGCAGTGCTTTTATACTTAACCCTTTAAAATCAAAGGTAGCACTTTCAACATTTCTAAGCATATATAGCATAAAGATTGAGATGAGTATAAAAGCTGAGGAAATACCTAAGATCCAAAACAGGGGCTTGTTCTCTTTTCCATTTATACTTTTCAATCCTATCCACTTAAAAAAGCTGCTGTCTTTTCTTGCTGCTATAAGCCACCAAATAAAAGGAACGAGTGTAAATAGAACAATTTGGATAACGCTGCCAATCAATTTAGAAATCATTAAATTCATTCATCTCACCTCAAAGCTAAAATTCTATTACGGTAAATTCCGATTTATGTTAGTAACAATTATATCACATCATCGCAGCACTGTCAATAGAAACGCCATAGTACTTCTGACTGTATATCAGAAATACTATGGCTTAATACTTCTATATGAGTATCGATTTGATGGTGGGAGGTAATTTTTATATTCTTTTCATTATCTTCGATCACACCGGAAGTGTTATGATCTTGAGCGTATACTGCTGAACATAGAGAGCGTCCATAGATGTAACGCCATCGCGGTTTGCATTACAATCCGCATTCTTGTAACCCTGTTCCGTTATGTGATCCTTATCAGTGCCGTTCACACCATATTTATCAGGGTTAGCGAGAGACTGAAGGATCAGAACCGCATCTGCAACATTTACGATATCATCGCAGTTGGCATTTCCGTAATCTATACCGTCATCGCCGCCCGCGGTCGTTGTTGATGTAGTCGTGGTAGTGGTAGTGGTAGTTGTTGTGGTAGTTGTCTTTACATCAACGACATCATAGTAAATGAGGTTTATCTTGGATATTACCGAGCTGTTATCGGACCACCAGATGTGTACAGTAACAGTATCATTCTGAGCAGAAACTCCGGAAAGGCTTTCACTTGTAGTATAAGTACCGCCGCTGCTCATCGAATAATTGTAAGAGCCGAACTGCTTGTAATTTCCTGTGGTATCCGTATAATCAATTGCTCCGTTGCCGCTTCCGCCGGAATTAGCCGAAACGACTATCTCTATCTCATCGGCGCCATTGAGCTGTACCTGTACCTCTGTCTGTCCGCTTGCGATATTTACCTCTTCAACTCTTTTTGAAGTAACAACTGTTGTAGTAGTTGTAGTAGCAGCGGTTGTAGTAGTCGTTGTAGGAAGATTGGGATCCTGAGTCGTTGTAGTTGTAGTAATAACTACGGAAGACTCCTTAACGCCGGGGATAGAAGACGTATCTACGACCGAGCCGGTCTGATATTTCTTATAAAGACCTGCCGCAGCTCCCACGAGAGCAGCATTATAATCGAGAGTTACCTCGTTAGCAGTATAGTCCTGAACGGAATCCGTGTATGAGCCGCTCGAATTAACGGGACCGCCCACGAGAGCGCCTACCAGAACATGACCGTTGCTGCTGTAGCCGGTATTGCTGCCCATTTCGTCAAAGCTGTTGTAGCCCGAGGCTGCTCTGTGATGAGGATATTTAGCGGAATTATCTGCGAGACCAACAACGAAACAGGTAGCGGAGGCACTTCCTACGCCCTTGTTTCCGAGGATATAGTCCATCTGACCCTTAGACCAGCTGTAGTAGTCCTTTGCGCCGTACTTAGATGCAACGAGAGCCGTAAACTGCTGAGCTGTGTTGTATCTTGCACTGCCCCACTGCATTTCAAAATAGTAATCGCTTGAACCGCCGCCATGACCGTCAATGTAAGTTGTTACCTTGCTCCAGTCGCTCGACGAGCCTGTTATCTCAGCCTGTAGGATAGCTGCGCCCATGCTGACATTGTTCCAGTTAAGAGTTGAATAAACGCCCCACTGGCAGCCTGCCTGACCCGACTTGCCCTTTCCGTTTGAGTTCATAAAGGTATTGAGGAACGTCTTGTAGGTGCTGTCATTTGTCGCAAGATAGAGCCAGCCTGCTGCAAATGCCTGATTGTCGTAGTAGTCCCACGAATCATAGAATGAGCCTACACCATCTGTCGCACATGAATTATATTTTGTTGAAAACTCAAACAAAGCCTTGGCATAGGTGAGGTCTTCGGCATTGCCAAAGTTCACGTAATGAGCCGCAAGAGCCGCTGCATAAGCTGCCGCGATGTCGCTCGCGCCGCTTGAGGTTGAGAATGTCGTTCTGCTTGAAGATCCCTGTATTTCGGGAGCGCACCATTCGGCATGATCGGCATTTCCGTCGCCTATCTGGTAAACAAAATTTGTGACGCTGCCGCCGCTGAGAGTGGTGCTGTCTCTGAAGAATTTAGCGAAGTAATCGCCTATGACCTTCAGATGAGCCGTCTGACCTGTGGAATCGTAAGCGTCCGGGAACTCGTAATAGCCCCAGTCGAGGATTGCTGCCGAATAACCCGCAGGAAGACCGAACTTAACATGGTCGCCCGCATCGTGGAAGCCTCCCTTTACAGCGTCGCTCGTATGGCAGTCACCGCGCCATGTGAGCTGAGATGTCTCGCTCACCTCATCTCCGCACATGTTGGCGTCGTAAAAGTAAAGGGAGTATTGCAGGAGCTTTGCATAATCGTCGCCCGCACCTGCTGCGGAAGCCGTAAGAGAGGGAGTTACCGCTGTTGAAAGCGGAGCGGCAAGGGCGCTTGCTGCGACAATGCCGCTGAGTATAGCCGATTTGAGCTTATTCATCATATGCATTATATCACGCTTCTTTCAATTGTAATTTACCTATAATATGTTTTCTATAAGCCTGCTCCGGACCGGAGGCAGGTTCTAAGCTAATTATACATTTTTTAGACAAAGAATTAGTTACATTTTGGTAACTGCACGGTTACAATATGGTAAAACACAAGGCAATATCTACAATTTCAGCACATTGCAAAAAAAGTGTGTTTGCTGATTGTGCATATTCACAACAACTTTTCGTATACATATAGTATATTGAGCTCAAAGAACTTCACTGCGTAAACAGCACCTCAAAGTCATATAAATATCAATAAGAATATCCCACCATATTAGGTGGGATATTCTTTATCATTATTCAACAGGAAGTGATATCATACGGAGAGTGTATTGCTGAATGTAAAGAGCGTCCATTGATGTAACGCCGTCCCGGCTCGAATTGCAGTCAGCATTCTCATATCCCTGTTCCGTGATATGATTTGTATCGGATCCGTCAACCCCGAATTTATCCGGATTAGCAAGTGACTGAAGGATCAGAACTGCGTCCGCTACATCAACATTATTATCGCAGTTGGCGTCACCGTAGATAATTTCGGCATTTACGACTGTTATGTCATAAGAGAACTCAACTCCGATTATGGTGTTAAAATAATGCACTCTGGAGCTGTAATCAGGCTCTTTTTCATATGCGTCATAATCAAGCGAAACGCTTACAGTATAGTCGCCCACAGGCAGAGTTGAAAGCTGTTCGCCCGAATATGTGTTGCCTTCTGCGTCTGTTAGTGTAGCATCACTCGGATAAAGCGTCAGCTCAGCAGGTTCAATGCCGTCATTTACAATTACTCCACTGGTATCGAAGCCCTCATATCTTGTCTTTACCGTATAACTTACCGAGACCCCGCTCAAGTCAAGCTCTTCGCCCTGCGAGTATATAGTTTTGGTCGGGTAGGAAACAACTTCGTTGAAGTAATATTCAGGTACTCCGGTCCATGTGACCGCCTCGGTAGTGGTAGTTTCGGTTGTTGTGGTGGTAGTAGTAGTGGTTGTCGTTGTTGTCGTTGTATCCTCCGGGATCTCTCCGTTTGCAACGGCTATCTCCTCGGGATATACGGTGAGCTCGTCGCCTATCTCGGCAACTACTGCGCCCGTGCCGAAGTACGAATACAGACCTACAGCTGCTCCGACAAGACCGACCTGATAATCGAGAGCCACCTCATTCGACGTAGCATCCTTAGCATTGAGCTTCTGGAAGGTCGAGAAATCAGTGCTTGTCGGACCTCCGCAAAGAGCTCCGTAGAGAACATGGCTCGTGGAAACACTGGCGTAATTTCCGTCCCAGCTGTTCCACTGACTCCATGAATCATCGACATAGAGTCCCGAAGCCGCACGGTGGTGTGGTGAGGTCGCCGAAACGTCGTTATATCCTACAACAAGGCAAACATTGGCATTATTGTCGCCAAGTATCATATTCATCTGCTTCTGACACCACTCGGAGAAGTCGGCGCCGGACTCGCTGCTGTGCTTTGTCGCAACAAGCGCGCAGGTCTGCATCAGAGTGTTGTGACGTGCACTGCCCCAGCTGTTCATAACGTAGAACTGATTCTGATTAGCATTGACAACCCCCTTGATGTAATTAACAGGAGCGCTCCAGCTGCCTGTTATCTCGGCATTTATAAGAGCGGAAGCGAGCCATACACCGCCGTAGTAATAATCGTTGGTCCAGTCATTGGTAGAACTCGTGTCCTTGCTGCCGGCGGTAAGGTACGACTGCTCGTCTGTAGCAAGGTACAGCCAGTTAGCCGCCCACGCGATGTCGTCCTCTGCGCTCTTGTCGGAGTATGTCATCTGGTCGTAGGTTATCGTGCGGTATTTCGCTGCGAAGTCATAAAGTGCGATCGCGTATTTTAGGTCGTCCTCGCTGCCGAAGTTTATATAATTCTGCGCGAGAGACGCCGCATACTGTGCAGCAACATCACTTGCTCCGCTCGAGGTAGAATAAAACTCTCCTGAGCCTCTCGAAGGCATCAGCTCGGGAGCGCGCCATTTTCCGTGATCCGTACCATCGTCGCCGACCTCATATATGAAATTGGTAACGCTTCCGTCAGAGCCGAGCGTTGTGCTTGCCTTCATAAAGCTCGCAAACTCATCGGTAATGTCCTTGAGGTGAGCGGTAGTTCCTGTCGAATCGAACTGATCCTTATATTCGTAGTACATCCATCCGAGTGTAGAAGCGGAAAATCCCTCGGTCAGTCCGCATAAGATACCGTCGCCGGCATCATGGAAACCGCCGAGCTTGTATGCGTCGCCGGTGTGGCAGTCATCTCTCCATGAGAAGTGGGACTTTTCGCCTACGCCGTTTCCACAGTAGTTGGCGTCGAAGAAATACAGCGAATATTGCAGAAGCCTCGCATAGTTATCGAGGTCGAGGCTGCTGTCGGCAGCGGTCACCACAGAGGGCACTACAGCCGATGAGGCAGAAACTGCAGCCATTACAACAGAGGTAGCTGCGGCTGCGATCTTTGCTGTAAAATTGCGTTTTTTTGACATAATTGAACTCCTTTCATAAATGTAATGATATACTGCATCTTCAAAGCCGCAAAGCGGCTTTACGGCTGCCTTGAAGCCTGCAAAATGTACAATGTGCATTTTGCAATAGAGGCAAGTATATATAGTGAACGTCAAAAATAATTTGACGTTCACTATAATAAATGATTTAAATTGCCTCGCACATACGCAAACTAACGTTTGCTCCGTGCGGATCGGCAAATAGCAAACGCCCAAAAATTTTGTCGTTTGCTATAAAAATAGGGGAGCCGGCGGACTCCCCTATGAAAGATGATCTTAGTCGATAGCGTCCTTAACGTCGTCGATGATATCCTCAACAGCGTCCTTAACGTCTTCAGCTTTATCCTCAAGCTCTTCTGCAGCGTCCTCAACCTTATCAGCGAGTCCTTCAGCAGCCTCCTGAACAGTGCTGTCTGTTATCTCGAAGTCGATATTCTCATCGTTGTCGTAAACATCGTAATCATCATAATCATCGTCATCATAGTCGGAGTCTGATTTTTTATCTTTGATAGCCTGAGCTGCAACGTATCCGACTGCTGCTGCTGCGCCGGCAGCTAAAATGCCCAACAAAAACTTATTCATTTTAAATTCCTCATTTCTCCGCAAGTTAAATTACTTTACCGAACCGCTTGCGATCGGATAACGATAACTTGAAATCATTATATCATACTCTTTCTGAAATTTCAACCGTTTACATATTATTTGTTAAAAACATCAAAATTGAGAGGGCTGTTATTGGTGCAGTTTCACAACGAAGTATTCTTTTCCCTAACCAGACCTGCACTGATCCGACAGAAACCGCTGTTTCCGCCTCTTCGTTGTCGAATCCGCCCTCACTTCCGACGACGAGTCCGACAGATCTTACTCCAGAAAAGTCTACCTCTCCGAAGGAGCATCCGCCTTCCTCCTCATAGAGCAGTATCGTGCGGTCGAGCTCGCTCATCATGCCGAGTGCAGTCTTGTATGAGACAAGGGGCGATACCTCGGGAATTATGCCCCTTCCCGATTGCTTTGCCGCCTCGGCAGCTATCTTGTTAAGCCGCGGGAGTTTCTTCGCAAAATCGCGCTCGTCAGGCCGCGAAATGCACCTTCTCGTCAGCACAGGAACTATTCTTGATACCCCCAGCTCCACGCTTTTCTGTATTATGTATTCGAGCTTATCAAGCTTCGGAACCGCCTGAAACAGCGTAACTTCGACATCCGGTTCTGCCGCGCACAGTTCCTTTCCGATGAGAGAAAGGTACACCGTATCGCTCGTTATCTGTGATATCACACAGTTATAGTCAACACCTCTGCAGCAGACTGTCAAAGGCTCTCCCGGCTTCATTCTCAGTGAACGTCCGATGTGCTGGGCATCGCTGCCGGTAAGGGTAATGTTAGTTTCGTCTATCTCATTTGTAAAAAATCTTGGCATTTTTTCACCTCTCACATCACACACTTAAAGCTTGCGGACAACCTTGAAGGCCGCCTCTATTATTATACTATAGTTGTATTAAAATTGCAAGGCAGCGCATTTTGTACAATTCTTACAAAATCAACGCGCTTCAGTTGTGCAGATATACAAAAGAAAATTTCTTTGCTTGACAATTTAAAACTGCTTTGATATAATATAAAAGCTGTCCGTCGGGGGACGAGCCCCGAAATACAAGTTCGAGGCGTAGCTCAGTTTGGTAGAGTGCTTGGTTTGGGACCAAGATGCCGCAGGTTCGAGTCCTGTCGCCTCGACCATGCGCGGATCCGCGCTGACAGGTCGTGCCGAACGCTGGTGTATCTGCAGTTTTTACGCAATATCGGCACAAAAAGACAATATTTGAGGTTTTTTTGATTTTTTTCAAAAAAAGCTTGACAAGCTCCAAATCATGTGGTATAATATTCAAAGTGTTAGCGCTGGTGTAGCTCAGTTGGTAGAGCAGCTGATTTGTAATCAGCAGGTCGGGGGTTCGAGTCCGTCCACCAGCTCCATTTTCTTTTAACTTCTATATCTAATATTTAACATCTAACTTCTAACATCTAATGGGAGAGTTCCCGAGTGGCCAAAGGGGGCAGACTGTAAATCTGTTGCTTTTCAGCTTCGATGGTTCGAATCCATCCTCTCCCACCAGTAACGCCCCGAAAATCGGGGCATATTCTTTTCAAGGACCTTGCATTTTTCTGCAAGGACTTTTTTATGCCCGAAAAAAAAGAGGTTTTGCACGGAAATGCAGCAATATTGTGCAGAAATATATCGAGATTGCGAGGGATCTGCATGATAAAGCAAAGGCAATGCTGATCCGCATTCCGGCAAACGCTAGAAGTTAATGCAGCAACGCACATAGAGCGCGCGAAGATAAACAGCAGATTTTTTCGCAGGATCTCTGTGCAAGATCACATCAAGAACGGGACGTACTTGGTACCGTCCCCTGTAATACAGAGGAGAGATAAACATGATAAGAAATGACCTTAGAAACATTGCCATAATCGCCCACGTCGATCACGGCAAGACCACGCTCGTGGACGAAATGCTGAAACAAAGCGGCGTTTTCCGCGAAAATCAGGCTGTTGCCGAGAGAGTCATGGACTCAAACGACCTCGAACGCGAGCGCGGCATCACCATCCTCGCGAAGAACACCTCCGTTATGTATAATGACATAAAGATCAACATTATTGACACTCCCGGGCACGCCGATTTCGGAGGAGAAGTAGAACGAGTTCTCGAAATGGTTGACGGAGTTCTGCTGCTCGTTGATGCGGCAGAGGGACCCATGCCCCAGACCCGCTTCGTGCTCTCGAAGGCGCTCGAAATGGGTCACAAGATAATTGTCGTGGTAAACAAGATCGACCGTCCCGATGCGCGTCTTGACGAGATAGGCGACGAGGTGCTTGAGCTCCTGCTCGACCTCGACGCGAGCGAGGAGCAGCTTGAATCCCCCATACTCTTCTGCTCGGGCAGAAGCGGTACAGCCTCTCTCAGTCAGTATGAGGCGGGCACCGACTTGAAGCCCCTCTTTGACACGATAATCGACTATATCGACCCTCCGCGCGGAGAGGAAAACGATCCGCTGCAAATGCTCATTTCCTCTATCGACTATAACGAGTATGTAGGACGTATCGGCATAGGTCGTATCGTACGCGGAAGCATAAAGGTAAATCAGCAGGTAACGGTCTGCGATTACACCGGCTCACGAAACAATTACAACGCTAAGATAGTTTCGCTCCTCCAGATACAGGGCTTGCAGAGGGTTTCTGCTCAGGAAGCCACAGTCGGCGATATCGTATGGATATCAGGTATAGAAAATATCACTATCGGAGATACTATCTGCGCGACGGACTCGCCCGACCCGCTTCCGTTTGTAAAGATAAGCGAACCGACCGTCGAGATGACCTTCTCGGTAAACGACAGTCCCTTTGCAGGCAGAGAGGGAAAGTTCGTTACCTCCCGCCAGCTTCGAGACAGACTTTTCCGCGAGCTTTTGAAGGACGTTTCGCTCCGCGTTGAGGAGACCGACAGTACCGATTCCTTCCGCGTCGCAGGCAGAGGTGAAATGCACCTTTCCATTCTCATCGAAAATATGCGCCGCGAGGGCTATGAGCTTGCAGTCTCCACGCCCCGTGTGCTTTACAAACAGGACGAGGAAACAGGCAGGAAGCTCGAACCTATCGAGCGCCTTGTAATTGATGTTCCCGAGGACAGTGTTGGCTCCGTTATGGAGAAAATGGGCAGCCGAAAGGGCGAGCTCGTCGCAATGCACCCGCAGGGCAGCCGAATGAGAATAGAGTTCCTCGTTCCCGCAAGAGGTCTTTTCGGCTACAAGAGCGAGTTCCTCACCGATACAAAGGGCGAAGGCATAATGAGCCACGTTTTTGACGGATATCAGCCGTATAAGGGCGACATCGACCGCAGGAACACAGGCTCGCTCGTGTCGTTCGAGACAGGCGAGGCAGTCACCTACGGACTCTACAACGCTCAGGAGCGCGGTCAGCTCTTTATCACCGCAGGAACTCCCGTTTATGAGGGAATGATAGTCGGCGCTTCTCCCAAGACCGATGACCTCGTTGTAAATGTCTGCAAGAAGAAGCACCTCACAAACACCCGTGCAAGCGGAAGCGATGACGCGCTCCGCCTTGTACCGCCGAGAGTGCTCAGCCTTGAGGATTGCCTCGAATTTCTTGCCGATGACGAGCTCTTAGAGGTCACCCCCGAATCCCTGAGAATAAGAAAGCAGACTCTCAGCAACACTCAGCGTGCAAAAAACCGAGCAAACGGCAAAGTCTGAAAATAAATTTTCTCAGGTTTTACACATTCTTAACATAAGACCTGCAAATCACGGAGGTATCATATGAAAGAAAAGGTATTTCTTCTGCTTACTGCCGCAATGCTTGCCGTATCATCGTCAGGCTGCTCAAAGAGCTCCGGCAGCAAGGAATCTGTCGAGGAGACCACCGAGCTCGAAACCTACGCGCCTCTTGCCACCGTAAGAGAGCGCAATATAGTTGAACTCGAAAACTTCAACTATGAGATATACGACGGCAGAGTCATGATAACCAAATATAAAGGCAGCGAGGCAAATGTTATCGTCCCCGACGAAATAGAGGGTCAGGCAGTGACCGAGATAGGCTTTTACGCATTTGAAGCGGATTACGGACTTGAAACCGTAACGCTTCCCGATACGATAACAGCAATACGCGAATGCGCCTTTACAGACTGCTCATCGCTTTGGTCAATAAACCTCCCCGACGGTCTTACGACTATAGAAAAGGGAGCTTTCACCGCCTGCACGAGCCTTACATCGCTTACGCTCCCCTCGTCCGTTACAGAGGTGCAGGAGGACGCATTTGTTGCCTGCGAGGGGCTGACATCAATGACCATATTCAACCCCGATCTTGAATACAGAGAATGGGGGCTCGAGGATATCCCCGACCTCATCATATTTGCTCCGAACAATTCAACTGTCTCGGAATGGGCTCAGAAGGTCGGCAGATATGTGGACATGGAGGAGGGCTGAGCCGTATCCGTCCATTATCAAACCTATAATCATCGGGACGTTACAGACATCGTCCCTTACTTTCAGGAGTAGCGTTATGAAGATAAACAAGCTTACAGCTATCACCGCTGCTGCTCTTATGATGTGCAGCTCCGCCGCCTCATGCAGCGATAAGAAAACAGACACCGGCTCCGCTTCCTCAGTATCCGAGGGCAGCCCGACAGAATCGCTCTCCGCTCCGGAGAATACTATCGACGAGTCGATAAGCGGTGATAATTATGACTCAGATGCATATTACGAAAAAATACTTGAAAGACTCAGTGACGATGAAGCGTCAGACGAGCCTTTTGAATTCGGCCAGCTCAGCGATATAGTTACTCCCGGCGAGACCGATCCCGACGCAGAGCTCGGCTCATATTATATCAGCTCAGACGGTGTAATGCTCTATTACGAACCCGATGAGTTTCCAACGGAGCTCGTTCTTACACTTAAAGAGTACTTTCAGGCATTCTCACACTCGGATTACACAAGCTATACCCGCTGCATATATCCAAGCTACATCGACGAGATGAACACTTATCTTAACAATGATTTCGGCTATGACCTCAAGACCTCGTTTTCCACCCAATGCTCCTCGCTCGCGGATAACACCTTCGGAGATTATATTGTTACAAGGATCAAGGTCGAGCCCGCTCCTCAGTATGTGGAGGGCGTTGACAATATCCAGTCATACTTTGAACTGCTTAACAACTCGTTCAATAAGGATTATTACAGTGAGGTCATTGCAGAGGCAGATAATATGTACGACGCCGTTTTCTATATAATGGCACAGGACGCATACAACGAGGAAACCCTGCTGATCAGCGAATATGAGGTAGTATTTGCCGAAAAGGACGGAAGGTTTTACCTTTTCGGGTAACGGAGGGATAAAAATGAAAAATATCATCACAAACGCAGCTTCACTTCTCATTGCGGCAGCTCTCGCAGCTCCGCTTGCCGCTTGCTCCGACAAGGACAGCTCGTCGGGATCAGCAGGCAGTATACATTCTGATGAGGGAAATATTGCCGGAAGTGTTCTTGACGATGACGTAAATGTCGCACAGGAGGATCTTCCATACGGTGCGACGGTAATGCAGCTCACTCCCGAGAACGACGGCGTTCCGGTAATAACGGAATTCGATTACAGGTTCCTTTCCAATGAGGAAGGCAAAAAGGCAGCAGAGTATCTCTCTTCGCTCGCTCTCAAGGACGTTTCTCTGCTTGAAGGCTCAACATATCCCCCATCGCTCAGCAACCGCCTTGCTCGTGAGGGCTCGCTCACATCTCAGGAATTTCTCGACGAAGAATACGAGCTCATCACTTCTTACACCGGCGGAGATTTTAAGTTCACTTACTATCTCATCAACAATGTCCTGACCGAGGCTGATACAGATTTTTCATCATATGATAAATTAGTGCTTGATTCAGATCCCAACGCAGAAATAACCGACAGGAAATACGTTGAGATAGAATGCCTCTACTCGCTCACCTCAAGCGACGGAAGCTACTCTCTTACAAACAGGATAGGAAGCGATATCGCACTTTACGTCTATACGATAGACGGAGGCGTTTACGTACTCACATAAGATCGGCTTTCAATAAAAAGGCAACGGTATTTTGACCGTTGCCTTTTATAGCAACCGGCAGTTTACAAATGCCTGTAGTCAATGTCGAATTATTTTAGACATTGACTATATTTTTTATATTACCGCGCAAAGATCCGCAGTTGTGATGTTGACTTCAGCACGGCGATCTGCAAACAGCTTATTCAAAAGCAGCCTTTAAGAATCGCACTGTAGTATATTCCGGCAAAAAACAGGAATACTACCTTTAACAGAAATGTATGGAGGTTATTTCTATGTCAGAATATATAGACCAAGGAGTTTTCAGGCTCAACCGTACTGTCTCGGCGGAGAGTTTTGCCTCTGTAGCCGGTCAGAAAGAAGGAGAAGGTCCTCTTGGAAAATGCTTCGACAAGGTTATTGAGGACAGCCACTTCGGACAGGAAACATGGGAAAAGGCGGAAAGCAGATTTCAGCTTGAGGCAGTACGTATCGCCGTCCAGAAAGCGGATCTCGTCAAAGAAAAGGTGGACGCTATATGCTCCGGAGATCTTATAAACCAGTGTATTGGCTCAGCATACGGTCTTAGAGAGCTTGAGATACCATTTCTCGGACTTTACGGCGCGTGCTCCACAATGGCAGAGGGGCTGCTCATCTCATCGCTTCTCATCGACAGCGGTGCGGTCAAACGGACTATCGCCGTCACCTCGTCCCACTTTTCAACAGCGGAAAGGCAATTCCGCTTTCCTCTGTCGTACGGAGGGCAGAGAACGCCAACATCTCAGTGGACGTGTACAGCCTCGGGCGCGGTAATACTCTCGGAAAGCAGCTCCTCGCCCGTCATCACAGGCGGCTGTATAGGCAAGATAACCGACCTCGGCATCTCAGATATAAATAATATGGGAAGCGCAATGGCTCCCGCCGCTGCCGAAACGATACGCCGATATCTGACCGCTACACAAACAGCTCCCACAGATTATGACTTTATCGTCACAGGCGACCTCGGTCTTGTGGGAAGCAAGCTCGTCGTGGATATACTGCTGAAACAGGGTATCGACATCTCACAACAGCATCGGGATTGCGGAGCGATGATATTCGACCCCGAGGTGCAGGACACTCATTGCGGAGGCTCGGGCTGCGGGTGCAGCGCAAGTGTTCTGTGCGGATATTTTCTGCCCATGTTGAAAAACGGCAAGGCAAAAAACATCCTCTTTGCCGCTACAGGAGCGCTCATGTCCCCTATGTCGCTCCAGCAGGGCGAGTCTATACCGTCTATCGCACACCTTGTGCATTTGAAAAATAACGATCAAAGCATATCGGTCGATCACTAAGGCGGAGAATATCCGCCTCTGAACAAAAAGAAAGGAAGAAAATCATGCTTATTGATATTATCAAGGCATTTCTCGTCGGTGGAGCTATTTGCGCCGTGGGACAGCTCCTCATCGATTACACCAAGCTAACACCCGCAAGAATACTTTCAGGATTCGTCGTCGCAGGAGTTATCCTCTCGGCACTCGGACTTTACAAGCCTCTCGTGGACTTCGCGGGCGCAGGTGCTACTGTTCCGCTTACAGGCTTCGGACATCTCCTTGCAGAGGGGATCCGCAAAATGATAGAAAGCGATGGCTTTCTCGGTATTTTCACAGGAGGTCTCACCGCAGCAGCAGGGGGAGTCACTGCAGCACTGCTTTTCGGGCTCACGGCTTCGGTCTTTTTCAAACAGAGGGATAAAAATTAAGGAGCTCTAAAAAGCTCCTTTTTCTTTGAAGTTATGTGCTGTGAGGTCCGTTTGAAATTGCGGCACTGCTCGCGTAAATCAGAATTTGCGCGGAGCCCGCGCTGCCGAGCCACGTTGCCGCGCTTACGCGCTCACTCTCAGTCAAACGGATAGTCTGCTTTCGCTCAACCGCACTATTATTAATGATGAATTATTCACACAAATAAATGCACAGGAGCGCATCTTTGCCTTTAACCTTGCAGGGCTCTGCCCTGCACCCGCTAAAGGGGCAGTCGCCCCTTTAGAATCCCTTTCCACTTTGCCGTGAAGTGTTATACTGAAAGAGCAGTCGACAAACACCCAAAAATCTGGTAGAATAT
>R05__coassemble_28_pt1 | contig 81824 bp, 62 predicted proteins | sample R05__metabat2_low_PE_032 | metagenome-assembled genome bin R05
ATGGTATAAGCGCGAGGCTCGCGCCGCCGTTTTCGCGCCAAAGATGAAAAAATCGGTAATACCACTCCGCGCCGTTGATTTTTTCGCGATCACATGGTATAATAATTCGGGGACGCTGTCCCCGAGCCCCTGCTCAAGGGAGATATCTCCCTTGAGAATCCCGTTCCACGCCAAACTATTTACAAAGCTTTTATTTGCTCTCCGCTCGCGGTAATAAATATTTATCTGTTTGTAAATATATATGGTACACAAACCATAATGATCGCTAAAAACTAACATGGAGTTCCTATGAAAAAACGCTATCTTATCCCTATCGCAATTACCCTCGCAATGGTGATGCTCAACATCATCGCAAGGCTTAGCACTGCCTTTGCCGACTTCTATGTCACAAAAATATTCCCGGTCATAACCAATGTTTTCTCATTCGTTAGCGGTGTCTTCCCTTTTTCGGTGGGAGAGATACTCATTCTCCTCGGTATTCTGCTCGCAGCCATAGGACTTCCGCTTACGCTGATACTGTTGATCTTCCGCAAAGGAAAACGCAGACAGACCATCGGCGCCGCGCTTTGTGTTGTTATCTGGGTCACGGCATACATAGCCACGACAGAGACCATGAACTGCTTTATAATGTACCAGTGTACTCCCTTTTCAGAGCGCTACTTCAGCTCCTCAAAGCATACTGATGAACAGCTCACCGAGCTGTATGCAATGCTGATAGACGATGCGAACGAGCTTGCGCAGCAGGTACCGCGAGACGAAAACGACCGCTTCTATGTCACCTGCGATGTCAACCGTGAATCACGGGTCGCTATGAAGTGCGCCGCGGAGGACTACCCTCAGCTCTCGGGCTATTATCCCAAGGCAAAGCCGATAATGTTTTCATACTTCATGAGCCAATCCCACCTGTGCGGGATATATTTTCCCTTCTCGCTCGAAGCCAATTACAATGACGATATGGTAAGCTCGAATCTTCCCTCGACCATCTGCCACGAATACGCTCACCTCAAAGGCATCATTCAGGAGGACGAGGCCAACTTCATCTCATACATAGCCACGCAAAGGAGCGATAACACTCAGATGCGCTATTCGGGCTGCCTCGAAGCTCTCGAATACGTCCACAATCAGATATACGACAACAATGTAGCCGACGCCTATTATCTCACAGACAAAATATCTGAGAAAGTATCAAACGACTGGTTCCGCTTTCTCCCCGAAAACTACTGGGAGGATAACGAGGCAAAGGAGGTAATCTCCACCGAGGCAGTCAGTGACGCTTCCACCGCATTTATAGACACTAATATCAAAATGAACGGACGTGAGGAAGGCATACAGTCCTATTCACGGATAGTCGATCTGCTCCTTGATTACTACTTTCCTGCTGAGAAATGACCGTGATACTTCTGAATAAGCTTTAAGCTATTATTAAAGGGACTCTTTTTCAAAAGAGTCCCTTTAAACTTTCCTATAAAACTTTATTTTTCTCCTGATAGGACGCACTCCGTCAGAGGAACCTTTCCTCAGAAAGATTTCCCCGGATATACTGTGCGGAGTTTTATTCCTGCTCGCCGAACATTCTGGCAGCCTTCATCATGATAGCGCATTCGAGGCGCTTCTTTTCGAGCTGACATGATATCTTGTGAGCCGTCCTGATATCGCCCATATACTGATAATTATTGGCGTTGCAGCCGCCGCTGCAATAGAACTTCGCCCAGCACTGCTTGCAGTCGGGCTTTGAGTATACATGTGCACATGCAAAATCGGCTTTCATATCAAGGTCGAAAGTCCCCTCGTCGATATTGCCCATTTTGTATTCGTCTATGCCGACGAACTGGTGGCAGGGGAAGATATCTCCGTCCGGAGTTATCGCCACATAGTCGTTTCCGCAGCCGCAGCCGCGAAGCCTCTTTATCGCGCACGGTCCCTGATCGAGATCGAGCATGAAATGAAAGAAGTTGAACTTGCCGCCGTTTTTCTCATTTTCGAGTATTTTGTTTGCGAGCACCTCGTACTCCTTGAATACTGCGGGGAGCTCCTTTTCGGTCAGAGCATATTCGTCGGAATCCCCCACCACCGGCTCAACGGATATCTGGTCGAATCCCTCGTTATACAGGGCAAAAACATCCTCGGAAAAGTCAAGGTTCTGATTTGTAAAGGTCGCGCGGACGTAGTATTCCTTATCGCCGCGCTGCGCCACGAGCTTCTTGTACTTCGGCAGGATAACGTCATAACAGCCCTTTCCGTTTGCGAGAACTCGCATATTATCGTTGACCTCTTTTCTGCCGTCGATCGAAAGAACGACATTGGACATCTCGCGGTTGATGAAATCTATCTTCTCATCGTCAAGGAGAAGTCCGTTGGTAGTTATGGTGAAGCGGAACTTCTTGCCATACTCCGCCTCACGGCTGCGAGCATACTCAACTATCTGCTTAACGACATTAAAGTTCATCAGCGGCTCTCCGCCGAAGAAATCAAGCTCAAGATTCTCACGGTCGCCCGACTTTTCAAGCAGGAAGTCGATAGCGTGCTTTCCGGTCTCGAATGTCATGAGCTTTCTGCCCTTTCCAAAGTCTCCTGTCGAGGCAAAGCAGTATTTGCACCGAAGCTGGCAGTCGTGCGCGATATTAAGGCACATCGCCTTTACCGGCGAGGCTACGGAATATTTCGCGAATTTCTCGTAATCGTCCTCGGAAAAGAGTATCCTGTCCTCATAAAGCTCCTTGATCTCCTGATAGCAGGACTCAATATCGGCGCGGTCATAGACCTTCGAGAGCTTCTTCATCGCCTTTTCGGGACATTCCTCATCAAACGGCGGCTCAACATTATCGAGGAGGTCATATGTGAGCTCGTCCACCACATGAACGCCTCCGCTGTTAACGTCAAGTACGATATTAAAGCCGTTCAGCTTGTATTTATGTATCATATAAAACTACCTTTCTGTTTATACTATGTGGTATACTCCGTCAAAAAATATGAGGCAGTATTAAATACTGCCTCATAGACTGCATAATACCTTGCTTATCTCTCGCACTTCTGATTAGCAACTGTGCATGAGGTCTTGCAGGCTGACTGACATGAAGCCTGACACTTGCCGCAGCCGCCCTTCTTGGCAGATTCCTTGAGATTAGCCTTATTGATAGTCTGAATGTGTTTCATATGTAATTTCCTCCGATAGAAATTTGCGGCTTGCACCGCTTAGTGCTTGTCATCATTATATCATATTTCCCGATATTTTTCAATAGTTTTTTCGGCAAACATAAATTTTGGTGATTTTTTACAATTGTGATATCATAAACTCATGTGTTTCGTGTGAAAAGTGCGGATAAGCCATAGACACACCAGAGTGCACCCTTTAGCGTATCTATCATGTTTTGTTTACCGACTGATCGGCATAATAGGTAAGTATCGCGGAAGCATCGCGCGCGTCTATAACTTCATTTCCGTCATAATCAGCAGCTCCAAGCGAATTTTCGTCCGTAATGACACCGCTTTTTCCCGTAGAAGTCAGAGAATAGTGAGTCAGTACGAGAGAAGCATCTATTGCATCCACCACATCGTTCAGATCCGCATCCCCGGGCGTAGTATCACTGCGAAGCTTGTAGGAATATCCATACTTTTCAGCGTATGCTTGAGCTGTCGAACCGCTGTAGCAGTAAATAGTACCGTCGAAGTAGTAACGTTGTATCTCGCTGTTATAGCCATGCGAAATCGTTGTGGCGCTGTCGGCTATATAACAGTTGGGATTGCGTACAGTGAAATAACCCATAGAAGAACAGCCCGAAAAAGCTCCAATGCCGACAGATGTAACACTTCTTGGAAGAACAAATCCCCCAAGATCACTGCAGCCCGAAAAAGCATAGTCGCCTATTGAGGTCAATCCGTTCTCTACCGTTACGAGCCAGAGCGAAGAACAAAAAATGAATGCCATTTCACCTATCGAGATCGAGCCGTTCCCCAACGTTACGAATTGAAGCGAAGTACATAAACAGAACGCATATGCGCCTATTGATGCATTGCAGTCCGGAAAAGTGATATTTTTCAGTCCCACACAGGACCCAAAGGCATGCTCTCCGAGTGAAGTCAGCGCCTTCGGCATAGTAACAGAGGTCAGCTTTTCACAGTTTGAAAAAGCCGAATCGCCTATCGTGGTAATGGTATCCGGCAAGGTGAGAGTGCTAAGATTCGTGCAGTAGGTAAATGCCTTTTCGCCGATAGAGGTCACGCTGTCCGATATAGTGACAGTGGTTATCGTATCAAATCCCGCGAATGCCCTGATGCCGATGTGCGTCACGCCGCTGCCTATGACGACCTCCTTTACCTTTCCGTAGTAGATGTTCCAAGGAGCAGATTCTCCCCCCTCAACGTAGTCTTGCATTGCGCCCGTGCCGCTTATGGTCAGAGTACCCGTGCTGCTGTCAAAGCTATATGATACGTCCTCGGCACTCGCATTTATCGCCATATCGGGTACGTAATTGCTGAGTTCGGGAACAGCTCCCACGGCAATGCAGAGTGAAAGTGCAAATGCTAATATTCTTTTCATGACAGTATCCTCCATTAATTTTGGGGGCATCTCTAAAAATCCGTTTGGTTAAGGAAAAAACAGATAGATACGGCAGATGCAAGGAAAGCTCGCGAAGGCGTGCTGTCACACTCCGAGGTTGACACATCAGATGTCGTGCATAACTGTTTTTCTCAAAAAAGGGGGTTTTAGAGGCGCCCTTTTATATATCAAGCTCTATGAGCTTGTCAAAGTCCTCGTCGATACGCTGTTTCAGCTCATCTATTTCAGCACATTTCGCGTTCATCAGCTCATAATCGCTGTAGATCTCTTCGCTTCCTATCTCCTCAGTCAGGAGGTCTATCCGCGCCTGAAGCTCGTCTATCTCATTTTCCAGCCGGCGCATTTCGTTCTTGCGAGCAGCATCGGCACTTCGCTGCTGCTTACTTCGGTAGGTTTTTTCGGACTTTTCCTTTGCCGCCTCGGCTGCGCGCTGCTGCTTTTGTGTATCGGCAGCACGTTTCTCCTGAGCCTGCTCTTCACGCAGCACGTCGAGGTACTTCTCAAATCCAAAGCTGTGGCAGCGGTATCCGCCATCGGTAAGCTCAATGAGGCGGTCGGCTATCTTGCTGAGAAGATAGCGGTCGTGCGAGACGAAAATTATCGTACCCGTGTACTCCGCGAGCGCCTCCTCTATAGCTTCCTTTGATGAGAGGTCGAGGTGATTAGTTGGCTCGTCGAGGATCAGAACGTTGCCGTGCTCCTGCATCATTATCGCGAAGCAGAGCTTTGCCCGCTCGCCTCCGCTGATGACTCCCGTCTCCTTGAAAACGTTCTCGCCGACAAGCCTTACCTGAGCGAGCAGACTGCGCACCTCCAGCTCCGACATTGAAGGATATCGGCTGTGGAGCTCCTCCATAACGGTGAGTTCTTTATTGAGATTGGCACTTTCCTGCTCAAAATAGGATATCTTTATGTTGCTGTTCCAACGGACTATGCCCTTGTGCGGAAGCTGCTCCTGTATTATTTTCAGCAGGGTGGACTTGCCGATCCCGTTATCGCCGATTATGCCTATCTTCTCGCCTCTGCGCACCTCGAAGCTGAGCTCGTCCACGAGGGTCTTTCGCGAAGTTCCCTCCCCGACTGAGATATCCACACCCTTTACCTTCAGAACGTCGATAGGCGGCTCGACAGCATATGTGAAGCTTATTTTTGCGGTTTTTGCATCGTGAACGGGGCGCTCTATGCGCTCCATTTTTTCGAGCTGTCTGCGGCGGCTCTGCGCCATTTTCGTGGTAGAGGCACGCACGAGATTCCTTGCAACATAGTCCTCAAGCTGCGCTATCTGCTTCTGCTGCTGCTCGTATTCCTTTTCGCGGCGGGCGGTGTTCTCCTCCCTCTGGCGGACGAATGCGGAATAGTTCCCCTTATAGCGTGTAAGCACTCCGCGCTCTATCTCGCATATCGAAGTACACAGGCGGTCGAGGAAATAGCGGTCATGCGACACGATGAGGACAGCTCCCCTGTATGAGCGCAGGTAGTCCTCCAGCCACATTATGGTCTTGAAGTCGAGGTGGTTAGTAGGCTCGTCGAGGATAAGCAGATTAGGCTCCTCCAGCAGGAGCTTCGCTATACACAGGCGGGTCTTTTCGCCGCCGCTGAATCCGCAAACGGTGCGGCTGAGCTCCTCTCCCGAAAAGCCCATTCCGCTCAGGACTGTACGTATCTTCACATCAGTGTTGTATCCGTCGTTTGCCTCGACCCACGAGGTAAGCTGCTGATATTCGTCGGCTGAGGAGCTGTCGCCGAGCTCTATTTCAAGCTCTATCTCACGCAGCCTGTCTATAGCACGGTGTATCGGCTCAAAAACGCTCCTCATCTCGTCGATGACAGTGCTTTCCGAATCGAGCCCGCCCATCTGTTCGAGATAGCCGACGGTAGCCTTAGCCGCAAACGACACTATGCCGTCCTTTTCCGTAAAGCGATCCGGCTCGACCGAGCCTGTCAGAATTTTCAGCAGCGTTGATTTACCGCAGCCGTTGTTCCCGACCAGACCTATTTTATCGCTTTCGTCGATAGTCAGACAGATATTTTTCAGCACCTGATCGCCATTGTAAAATTTGTTTATATTTGTCAAGCTTGCAAGCATATACAATTTCCTTTATGTTTATTTGCCGGGAATCGGACCGATTCCCGCAATACCGCTCAGTGCGGCAATTGTGCATTATTATGATAACACATTATCCGGAATAAAGCAACAGTCACAGTGAAATTTCATCACAGGGCAAGTAAAAACGCTCCCTGTTGAGGGAGCGTTTCTGAGAGGGGGTATTATGAATGTCCTGTTATTACTTGTATGATTCGGGCAGAGAATCTATGAGCTTGAGAAGTGATCTCTGTATTGAAAGAGCGTCCATAGATGTGAGACCGTCGCCGCGTGCATTTACATCAGCATTGTCCTGTCCCTGCTCCGTTATGTGGTCATTGTCGTAGCCTGTGAGCCCGTATCTGTCGGGATTTGAGATAGACTGAAGTACGAGAACCGCGTCAGCCATTTCTACTATACCGTTGCAATTAGCGTCTCCGTAAATTATATTGTCCTGCGGAGCTGATGTGGTGGTGGTCGTCGTCGTGACTGTTGTGGTCGTAGTAGTTGTTGTTGTAATGACAGCCTGATCCGCTACAGCAAATACCGTATATCCAACGCAGCCGGAGGACTGTCCGTTTGTTCCGAGAGTAACAGTCTCGCCTGCCTTTACCGACTTTGAGTAGACAACGTAATTTACATCGTTCGAGCTCTGGGCAGTCTCGCTTGTAAGGGTCCAGCCGCTGAGGAACGAAGGAACCGTTGTTACTCTCTCGTCAACTGCAACATATATAGTCGCATCTGCACCGGCGATAAAAGTTGCCAGATCGCTCGTGCTGTTCTTTGAATCACAGGCAGCAGCGATATACTCTGCCCCGATGAGGGTATCGGAAAGTGCGGTGTAAGTAAATGTACGGTCGCCGTACACATCGCTGCCTACATCGACTGTGCTCCTGATGGACCAATCCGAAGCATTGGCATTATCAAGAACATCAAGCTGAGTGATGAGCTTTCCGCTTGCGGGAAGCGCCTTGCCGAACACGGTATAGTTAACAACAGAATTGGTAGTAGTGCAGTTCACGCCTAATGTAACCGACTCGCCTTCGCTGAGGAGCTTTTTGTATACGATGAAGGTAACATCGTTGCTGCCCTGAGCAGTCATATCGGTTTTTGTCCAGCTGCTCAGCCATGAAGGAACTGTCGCATTGGTCTCAACTCTCTGATCGAGGAGAACATATGCGTACATATCAGCTCCGGCAACGAACGTTGCCTGATCGGAGGCAAAGCCCTTGGAATCGCAGGCGGTGAGGATAGATTCACAGCCGTTGAACTCAGCAGGCAGCGAAGCGTATGTTACATCGCGGTCGCCGAAGATCGCCTCTCCCTCAGATATTGTGGGAGCTATCTTCCAATCCTGATAATTTGCAGTATCGTTTACGAGCAGCTGCTTGAAGAGTGTACCGTCCTTGGGCATTACCTTTATCTCAAGAACCCATTTCTGGTCGTCGCTGCCGTTGCATTCCCATTCAACGATACCTGCGCCGCTGTCCTTTGAGCCTGCGAGAACTCCGAGACAGCTGTCGTCTCCCGAAACTCTTGTACACATGGTATATGTGCCGTCTCCGTTATCCACGAATTTTATCATTCGCGCTTCGGAATTATCATTGCCCCATATTCCTATCTCCGTGCCGTTATCCGCACTGCCGTAAGGTACGTCGAGACAATGTGTGTTTCCGCCGCTGAGATTGGTATAAAGGTAATAGTAACCGCTTCCTGCGGATTCAAGGACCCAGATATCCGAATCCTCATTATTTCCCTGAGTGAGCTTCGTACCGTTTGCAGCGTCGCCGTTTACCTCGAGGTAAAGTCCGCTGTTCACATTCTTGATCTTATAATAATGTGTTGTATCAATAACCGCGCCTTTTTTGCCTGCAACTGCTCCATTCACTTCACAGCCGTTTCTTTCGGGCATACTGTAGCCTGTGCCGAGGAAGAAGCTGGGGTGCGGAGGCTGATTGTAAGCGGTATTCTGTGAAGATACCTGCATACGGTACTGGGGGTCGTGCATGAGGGTAGTCACGCGATAGTCGGTATCATAAGTAGTGCAGAAAATTCTGATAGACTTGCTGTCGGCTGCTCTTACGATGAGCTCCTCACGCCAGTCGCCGAAGATATCAGCTGAGAGGCACGGAGTACCCTTTGTAGTGTTGCAGGTATAGTAGCCGTCTGTCGAAAGAATAGTCGAGAGCTTTCCGTTTTCGTTCATCTTTGTTATTGTCGCAGGCGAATCCGTGTAGCCGTCGAGCACCTCACGCTCAAGGTCGCCGTCCCAATAGATGAAGAAATTTATCGCAGGTCTGTTACAAGATAAAGTATTGCCGTTCACGTCAACGACGGGGGTAGAGTTGTCTGAAAGCTTATTTCCCCAGCACTCTGCACCGGGATTGTTCGCCCAGATATTGTCTGCCGCACATCGACCCGTATCGCCTGCGCCATCCTGGTGATAGAGTATCTTTTTCTGGTCGAGGTCAAGGAGCGAAACACCGTAGCCGGCCTTTGAATCTTCATGGCATATCCATGCCTCAATACCGGGGTTTGTGGGATCGAGATCTGCAACGTGCATTGCGTCGCCGTGTCCCTGACTTGTAGTATAATACAGTGTTCCGTCATCATCAATGACCGCTGCACCGGTTATTACTTCCTGCTTGCCGTCGCCGTCCACATCGGCAGGCATACTGTTGTGGTTTCCGCAGCCGTAACCGGCAGCAGAGGTGCTCGTTCCGGTATCGAATGTCCACATTTTTACGAGCTTTTTATTCTCGACCTTCCACGCAGTGGCTGTCATACGTCCGTAATATCCGCGTCCGTTCACAATACAGGGGTGAACGCCGTCGAGATAAGCAACTGTTCCCCAGAAACGGTCAACGCGGTTTGTCTTGTCGCTGCTCTTGCCCCATGCGGTAGTAGTACCTCTGGCGATCTCATAGTTAACAGTATCAAGAGCTGCGCCGGTTTCTCCGTCAAAGAGGGTGTAATACTCGGGACCCGTGATTATAAATCCGCTGGAATTTCGGTAATCCGCAGAAGCATCACCTATGACAGTTCCAACGCCGTCAACAGTTCCGTCGGCGGTCTTACAGGTCATCTCAGCCTTTCCGTCGAGGTCGAAATCCGCGACGTAGAACTGGGTATAGTGTGCACCTGCACGGATATTCTTACCGAGATCGATACGCCACAGTCTTGTTCCGTCGAGCTTATAGCAGTCGATGTAAACGTTGCCTGTCGTACCCGACTGTGAGTTATCCTTTGAGTTGTTGGGATCCCATTTAAGGAAAAGCTCATACTGTCCGTCGCCGTCAACGTCTCCGACTGACATATCGTTTGGTGAATAAATAGATGACGGAGGCGAGAGCGGTATATCGAAGTATGCGTTGTTGGATATTAGCGAACACGTCTCTGAGCTCTTTACCGTGTTTCCTACGAGGTAGTCAACGCGATAGACCGAAGCGGAGTTTCCGCCCGCATCAAGATAGCAGGTCGCATCGCCCGAATTGCTCGTGTAAATGAGGCTGCCGTCGCGGTATAGTTTGAAAACCGCGTTGTCATCGTCGTTTGTGAGCCAGCGCCAGCTTACGAGCATTCCCGAGCCCGTGTTAACCGCCGAGATACCTCTGTCAAGGTATTCGAGCACGTTCGAGCTGAATGCCGACGCAGCCGAAGCGGTCAGCGTACTGCTCGTTACGGTATTCACAGGCACTGACGAAGTGGCAGCACATATTGCAGCAGCAGATGCTGCCGCTGTGAGTTTCTTGAAATTAAGTCTCATAAAAGATCCTTTCCCCCTGTGCTTTAACTGCTGCACAAGGCTTCCCCGGCGGCAATAATTCAATTTTTAACGACTGCCGCTTGATAATTTTGATTTTTCTCTAACAGATTCATATTTTGTCTATAAATATATTATACATAATTCCTCTGCATTTACAATCAAAAATACTATCATGTTAAGAAGATTTTTTGAAATTCTCACAAAAAATATGCAAAATTATCTTGAATTCCCTTCGGAAATATGATACAATATTTCATGTAAAATAAAATCGCCGTTTCAAAAAATGATACTGCACACATGTGCAATATAATTCGCACATTATTTTGAACACTATTTCAGGATAAATCTTTGCTGTGATCGCTGAATCAATACCGTCGTGCGATCGTGTTTACAAGATCGTTAATATAAATTGACCGGAGGGAGGAGCTCTATGAGCAAAAGGCTTTTGATAGGAGTAATAATGACTGACTGCCACGTCGATTTTCAGGGTGAAATACTCAGAGGCATAATATCTCAGGCATTCAAAAGCAACTGCGATGTCGCAGTGATCGCGCCGCTGCACAATTTTTCTGTTAATTCCGTTCATAAAAATACGGAAAAGCAGCTCTTTGACCTCATATTATCAGAGAAGATAGACGGCTTTATCTACGACAGGAACACATTCTACCGCGAAAATATAAGAGAACACATAGACAGCCTCTGCAACCGCATCGGCAAGCCCGTTATGCTTCTCGATTACAGCAGCCATAAGAACTTCGAGACCACCTCGGTAGACGATTGTGATGCCTTTGAAACTATAACCGACCACCTCATCAGTGTCCACGGCCTCAAAAAGATATATTGCCTCACCGGTCCCAAAAAGGTATTCAACGCCGAGGAAAGACTGCGCGGTTATATGAATTCAATGAAAAAGCACGGTCTTTACTTCGACAGATCTTACTATGAATACGGTGATTTCTGGATAGAAGCTGCAAAAAAATTCGCCGCAAGGATAATCAGCGGTAAGCTCGAACGTCCCGAAGCTATAGTGTGCGGCAACGACATCTCTGCCATATACTTATCTAAGGAACTCATTGCAAATGGCATAAGAGTTCCCAACGATATCGCCGTAACAGGCTATGACGCATCAATGGAGGGCTATGAAGCCACTCCCTCCATAACCAGCTACAGCCGCCCTAATTTCCAGCTCGGTGCAGAAGCCTTCAGAAGGCTGTACAGGATAATAACAGGCAGGATATGCCGCAAGGTCCCCAATGAGAACGGTGAACTCAGGCTCGGAAAGAGCTGCGGCTGCTCGGAAAATCCTCAGCTTCGCCACAGCATACAGAGAATGATGAAAATAAGCAGCCAAAATGAAGCAAATCTTCTCTACGGCGATATGCTCTTCGATATAACCAACACCGATAACATCCCGATTTTCGCTGACAGACTTGATAACTACACCTTCTTCCTGTATAAAATGAACAGGATAAGGATATGCCTCACAAAAAAATACATAGACTCCCTGAGCGCGGCAGATATATCCGGTCTTTCCTTCCGCGCAGGAGATGAGGTGTGCGTTGTTCTTGCAAAATCAGCCGTCAAACGCGAAACGGAATCTATGGGCTATTTCAGATCACGAGAGCTTCTGCCTGATTATGATGACAAAAACAGAAATCACCCATCGGCATTTTATATCTCTCCGCTCCATTACAACGATAATTTCTTCGGATATTCCGCAGTCTCTTTTGGCAAGGAGCCGATATCGTTCGGTTCGCTTTACCTGAAATGGATAAATTACGTCAATGTCGCTCTTGAACAGGTAAGAATAAAAGCGATAATGAACAATACTATTAAAAATACAAGCCGTGCTCTGCTCTATGACAGCATCACAGGAATGCTCAGCCGGAGCGGTATCGAGAATGAATTCGCAAAACTGGTATCGTCAGGCTCGTACAGGGGAAATAATGCCGAGTTTATCGTCGTTGATATGCAGGCTATAAAAAAGACCTATTATCAGAGCGGTGAGGAGAAGCGCAATCAGACAGCTGCCGCCTTCGCGAAGCTTGTACAGTCATGCCTTGAGGAAGGTGAGCTGATCGGTGTATGGTCTTCGGATATGCTGTGCATCATAAGCTTTAAAAGCGACAGAGATAAGGATATATACGACGAGCTGCTGCGTAAGATGGCTGAATCAAAATTCCGCGCCGACGAGGAATGCAACATTGATTTTTCAATAGGGCTGTATACCGCCGAAGCCAAGCCCGATCTGAATGTTTCAGACGCGGTATACAAGGCGAGCATCAACACTGTGAGCACCTACTCCACCTCGGAAAGCAGTGCCAATCCGCAATTTGAAAAGCTCTGTATGCTCCGCAGCCGCATGATAAAAAACCCCGAGCTGCCGTGGAATATAAGCGAGATCGCAGAAAGCCTGTACCTCAGCAAGAGCTATCTGCAAAAAATATATAAATCCTACTTCAACAAGAGCATTATCGAGGAAATGATACAGTTCAGGATCGATAAGGCTAAGGGGCTGCTGTCCGCTACAAATATGACCGTCACGGAAATTTCAAGGGAATGCGGATACTCCTCGTATAACTACTTTGTACGTCAATTCAGAATGTGTGAAGGAGCCTCACCCTCGGAATACCGCGAATCCCAGCGTGCCAACGGCACACAGCACTGACCATATCAGACAGCAAGCATTGCACATCTCTGCTCCGACGGATATCCCGCCGATAGTCTATAGGCTACTTTACGTATATTTCCCGCTGTTCACATATGTCTCCCTCAAGCCTGTACGTCACGGTATAGGTGAGGGAGTCTTCTTTTTTTCCCTCAGAGATACTGCGGTCAAGTATACTTGTATCCGAGAGGAAATTCTTTTCATAAAGATATATTTTTTCCATAAGCTTTTCCTTGAGCTCTTCTTCGGTATACTCCGTCTCGGACAGCTCGGTTTCCGTAAGCTTGCTGCTTACGATGCCTATAGGCAGTGTCTTGCCGAAAAGCCGCAGGCTGCTCTCACTTTCCTCAGAAGTATAGCTTTTGTATTTGTTCCTGCCAAGAAACAGCGGGACGTTTGCACTGAAAAGCTTGAGATACCGGCGCTTTTCGCTCCTGCCGGTCGGGTCATAGCGCTCCTGCGTGGTCTGTGCGGTAAAGGTTACGGTCTCCTCATAGATCCCCTTTATCACTCCCATTGCATGATGCACCGTAACGTGCCCCGTCTCGTCCTCGGCAAGACCGCTTATCAGCATTGTCCCTTGCGGAACATAGTCCCCAACCTTGTGCATCAGCATTCCGTCATATACTGATGTATAGGTTATCCGGGCATCTCTTGACGAAACTACATTGCACGGTATTCTTTCAAGCACCATATCCGGCTTCTGCACTATCTCTGTTATCTGAACGACAATACGATTTCCCGTATGCCGTATCCCCGCCCACGATATGTCGTCCACCATGAGCCTGAGCTTGTTTTCACAGATGTGAAAATCAATATCCCCGATGTACGCACCCTTATCTATCCCGAGCTCTGAAAGCGCAGCAAGTATCACATCATCGCTTACCGCAGTATTACCCTCTATCTCGATGCTGACCACTACATTTGAAAAATACATTCCGCCGATAAGCACAAGAATTGCTCCGAGTACAAGCCCTATCCTTTTGCGGTAGCGTATCAGCTTTGCCGAAAGAGTTTCGTATTCTGCACTTGTGAGGGAAACTCCGCACTCCCGAGCCATTCGCTCGACCTTCGGCAGATCGCGGCGGTAGATCTCGCCGTAAAAAACATTCCTGCGGCAATACTGCCCGAAGCAGTATATCTCTCCGCCGTGTATGCGATTGATGAAACGATAAAGATTTTTTCCCTCAGCGTTTATCCTCACGCAGCCCCTCAGCTGATCCTTCATGCTTTGCGGCACTCCTTTCAATGAGATCTATCTGTGATATTTTTCCCCTTACTATCAGTCCTCTTGCGCAGAAATCATACGCCTTCAGACCGCTTCCCCAGATCTGTATACAAAGTCCCCCTGATATAAGCCGCATGAACACCTCGTTGTATTCCTCTATCCGCCGGCAGTTTTCTATCGTCAGCTCCTTGTTGCCCTGTATATGTATATCCGTATTCAGGAAGAGCATATCCCTTGCTTTATCAGCAGCTTTTTCAAACAATAATATCACTCCTCTTAAAGTATCAGGTTTCGGTGTAAGGCTTAAAGGCTGAAATCCTTACACCTTAGGTCTACATAAATCCTTCCTCATAATAATATGATTAACAGGGTGATGATTATGAGGAATTTTATTGAAAAAGCTCTGAAAGGCACGAAAACAGCCGCAGCTGTATGCGCCTTTGCATTCTGCATATTTGCAACAGATACAGTATCGGAAGCAGTTTCGGGCGCTGTGGAACGCTGTGTGAATGTTGTTATCCCCTCGCTCTTTGCCATGATGATAATTTCAGGACTGCTCGTGCGCAGCGGAATGATCTCAGCCGTTCCGCGTTTTATCGGTGTCATCGGCGAGAAGCTCCTCGGCATGGAACGCTTTGTCCTCCCGGTATTCACGTTCGGAATGTTCGCAGGATATCCCGTAGGAGCGAAAATGATATGTGCGCAGTACGAAAACGGACATCTTGATAAAAAACGTGCCGAGCTCCTTTGCGGACTCTGCTTCGGCGCAGGCCCCGCATTCATATTCGGCTGTATTTCGGGCAGGCTTTATAGTTCTCCGTCGGCAGGGATCGCGATCCTCGTATCAAACATAACGGCAAATATCATTATCGCCGCAGCCTTTTCCCCCATACTGAGAAAAACAATCTCACGCAACTCAGGACGAAAAAGCATCTCTCTTTCGGCTGATATGCTCACTCAGTCAGTGCTTGGGGCAGGACGTTCTATGGCGGATATATGCATGATGATAGCGGCATTTTCTGTTATCTCCGCTATCCTTTCGCAGCTTGGTATTTCCGAAGCCGCAGGAAGGCTGATCTCTGAAGTCTCGGGCAGGGACAATGCAGCCTGTGAGGCTATTTTCCGCTGTGCGCTCGATGTTACTGCCGCGGAAGAGCTCCCTTGCGGCGATTATTCGCTTCTTCCCGTTATAAGCTCGCTTACCTCCTTCGGCGGATTGTGCGTGATTTTCCAGATCTCTGCCATAACCTCGGGAAAGCTCTCGGTCAGACCGCTTATATTCATAAGGCTCACCGCCGCTGTTATGAGCTTTTTCATATGCCGGATCGTAATGCCGTTCATCCTCAGAAATGAAGCCGTCACAGCCGCTGCGGTAAACATCAGCATTCACAAAGGCAGCTCCCCTGTTCCGTCTGTAATGCTCATTCTGATGACAGCAGTCCTCTTTCTCGAATCAGCAGAAGAGCGTTCTCAAGGAAAAGCCTGAACCGACAAAAATTCTTCCTAAAAAACCTTCGGCAACTATTGACATTTTCAGCTATAAATGCTAAAATTAAGTTAACTATAACCACACTGATCTATAGTGTATACGAGAGGGGAAATTTTTATGAAAAAAATCACAGCTGCTATTACAGCACTCTTATCCGCATCAGCCATGTCCATATCGACAACAGCGCCAGCCTTTTATAATATGCCCGTCGCTACAGTCTCGGCTGCCGACACAACAGGCGACGACTGGCTTCACGCAGAAGGCAGCCGTCTCTATGACATGAACGGCAATGAGGTATGGCTCACCGGCGCAAACTGGTTCGGCTTCAACTGCACCGAAAACGTCCTTCACTACCTCTGGAGCGGCGACATAGACGATATGGTCGAGGATATCGCCGACCACGGCATCAACGTGCTCAGGATACCTGTCTCGACCGAGCTGCTCTACAACTGGATGATCGGCGATCCCGACCCTATCCAGAGCGTTAATCCCAACAACGACCCCTACTATCCTTTCAACGTTGACCTCATCAACGAGGACGGATCTGTCATGAACAGTCAGGAGGTATTTGATGTTCTGCTAAAAAAATGCAAGCAGTACGGCGTTAAGGTGTTTATAGACATTCACAGCCCCGAATCCAACAACTCCGGACACAACTACGGTCTCTGGTACGGAAAGAGCTTCACGGCGAATGACGGCAAGACTGTCGAGGTCACTACAAAGGTATGGCAGGAGACCCTCGCCTGGACTGCCGACTATTATAAGGGCGACGATACGCTCATCGGCTTCGACCTCAAGAACGAACCGCACAGCACCTACGGCGGTGCTCCCGTAGATGCCATATGGGACAACTCCTCAGCCGAAAATAACTGGAAAAAGGCCTCGCAGGACTGTGCTGACGCTATCCTCGAAAAGAATCCCCACGCGCTCATTCTCATTGAGGGCGTAGAGGGCTATCAGGGTCACGGAGCATGGTGGGGAGGAAACCTCCGCGGCGTCGCAGATTACCCTGTAACTCCCGCCTCGGGCACGAGCCAGATAGTCTACTCGCCTCACGATTACGGTCCGATAGTAAGCGAACAGACATGGTTCAACAAAAACTTCACCGAACAGACCCTCCTTGATGATTACTGGTATGACACTTGGGCTTACCTCGTGGATAAAGACGTAGCCCCCCTGCTTATCGGCGAATGGGGCGGACGTATCCCCGACAGCGTAGATGAGGAGGCTCTGCTTTCCACCGACTCAACAACTCTCACTGACACCGAAAAAAATGTAAAATGGATGATACTTCTGCGCAACTACATGATAAAGAACCACATCAACCACACATTCTGGTGCCTAAACGACGACTCCGGCGATACCGGCGGACTATGGAAAAGCATTCAGTACAACCCCACAACGGGAACTGTCATCGAATGGGATACCGAAAAGTACAATATCTTTGAATCCGCTCTGTGGCAGACCCTTGACAGCGGAAAGTATATAGGTCTCGATCACCAGACCGCACTCGGTGCTAACGGCATCTCGCTCAACGACTTCTATACAAACTATTCCTCAACAGAGGGCAGTAATCTCGACGGCGGCAAGAAGTCCGGCGGTGAACCCGTTATCTCCGACGGCACTACTACCACCTCGACTACTGTCACCTCCACAACGACTACCCAGACCGAAACGACCGATATATCAAGCGTCAGTAATATCGTTTACGGAGACGCTAACCGCGACAATGACATCAATATGGCAGACGCTGTTCTGATATTGCAGTCGATCGCAAACCCTGATAAATACGGCGAAAACGGCACCGAAAAAGACCATATCACCGCGCAGGGTATGATAAATGCCGACTGCTCGGGCAGCGGAGACGGCGTTACATCAAAGGACGCCTTAGCAATACAGAAATATACGCTAAAGCTAATCAGCTCTCTGCCCGAGGAATAAATATCACATTAAAGGGGAATTATTATGAAGTTTAAAAGAATCTTCGCAGCCGCGCTCGCACTTTGCATAGTGGGCTCTGCTGCACCTGCGGCGGCGAGATACGCTCCGGGCTCCGTACTGACTGCAAGTGCGGAGGAGTATTCGGGAACTTGCGGCGAAGATCTTGCATGGACTCTCACCGAGGACGGCACTCTTACAATAAGCGGCACGGGGGATATGTACGACTTCAGCGACAGCTCTGCCGAAATGCCATGGTACGACTATCGCAAGCAGATAACAAGCGTAATCATCGAGGAGGGCGCGGCAAACATCTCAGCAGAGGCTTTCTTCCTCTGCACGGCGGTCACCTCTGCCGAAATACCGTCCACTGTGGCGGATATAGGCGAGAATGCATTTTCAACGTGTATGCTGCTTGAGACGATAAACGTATCTCCCGACAACCCGAATTACTCAAGTCTGGACGGAGTCCTTTTCAACAAGGACATGACCATTCTGCTGACATATCCACTCGGCAAACCCGATGAGGCATACACCGTCCCCGACTCCGTTAAGGAGATAGCCATAAAAGCATTCTGGGTGAATCAGCATATTACCTCAGTAACTTTGCCTGACGGATCGACGACCATCGGCGAGGCAGCATTCTACAACTGCAAATCACTCACTTCTGTTGACATACCCGAAAGCGTTACGGACATAAACGGCTTCGCCTTCAGCGGCACTGCATGGATAGAGAAAAAGCGCGCTGAGGATCCGTTTGTAACGGTCAACGGCATTCTCATCGACGGCTTCGCCTGTGAGGGAGATATCGTCATCCCCGATACGGTGCATACTGTCGGAGGTCTTTCGTTCAATTACAACGAAAGCCTGACTTCGGTAGAGTTCCCCGCAAACGTCAGGAAAATAGAATACGGAGCATTCAACAACTGCACGGAGCTTACCGCGATAAAGCTTGCAGAGGGAGCAGAGGAGATAGGATATGCGGCATTCATCAGCTGTACAGCCCTTATAGAGGTGACAGTCCCCGCGACCGTTTCACTTATCGACGCGGGAGCGTTCTACGGCTGCGAATCCCTCGAAAAGATAACTATCCTCGACCCCGACTGTGATATCTACGACGAGGAGTTCACGATATGTAATTCGGAGAGCAGCTCAAAGGCTGTGTTCACGGGAACTATCTGCGGATATGACGGCTCTACGGCACAGGCATACGCTGAAAAATATGGATATACTTTTGTATCACTCGGAGATGCTCCGACCCAAGATATTACATACGGAGACACAAACAGCAACGGTACTATAGAGATGGCGGGCGCTGTTCTGATATTGCAGTCGCAGGCAAATCCGGATAAATACGGCGTCAGCGGCACTGATAAAGACCATATCACCGCGCAGGGCATGATAAATGCCGACTGCTCGGGCTCGGGCGATGGTGTTACTGCTAAAGATGCCTTAGCGATACAGAAATATCTCCTCGACCTTATAACTCTGCTCGAGGAATAAAAAACGTTTATTGCGGCCGGGGCTGACAAGCCTGCCGTAAAATAAAAAATGAGAGGGAAATCATCATGAAAAAAATCTTCAAGGCTACGGCAGGGGTCGCCTTGGCGGCGGTAATGACCGTCTCCGCAGCGGCTTCGCTTGTTCCTGCCGCAGTAACCACAAACCATGCTGCCGCCGCTTCTGACGACAGCAGCGACGACTGGCTTCACGCAGTCGGAAGCCGTCTCTACGACAATGACGGCAATGAGGTATGGCTCACGGGAGCTAACTGGTTCGGCTTCAACTGCACAGAAAATCTTGCACACGGACTCTATGCAGCCGATGTTGACAACTTCCTTTCGAGCGTTGCCGACCACGGAATCAACATCATACGTATGCCTATCTCGACAGAGCTGCTTGTCTCATGGATGAACGGCGAACCGCTCGAAGTATCAAGTGTCAATGCAGGCTACAGCCCTCCGACTGACGTTGTAGGTGAGGACGGATCTGTCACAAAAGCAGGCACATACGTCAACATCAACAAGGACTTCGTCCTCGAGGACGGAAAAACGGTCAAGAACAGCATGGAGATATTCGACGTCATCATGCAGAAAATGAAGGACTACGGTCTGAAGGTAATGATAGACGTACATAGTCCTGCTTCACACAACTCAGGTCATAACTATAACCTATGGTACTATGATCCCGACGCTGAGGACGCTGATAATATGGCTGTAGGACATTTCTCAGGCGAGCAGATCACATGGGATAACTGGAAGGATTCGATCACATGGCTTGCTGAGAAATACAGCAGCGACGATACCATCATCGGCTACGACCTCAAAAATGAACCCCACGGCAAGCGCGGCTACAGCGGTACTACCTGTCCCGATACGATAGCAAAATGGGACGGCTCGACCGATCTTAACAACTGGGCTTATTCCGCGACCGAGTGTGCAAACTCTGTACTTGCAGTAAACCCCAACGCCCTCATATTTATAGAAGGCGTTGAACAGTATCCCAAGACAGAAAAGGGGTATACCTATGATACCGCCGATATCTGGGACGCTCCTGCGGACGTATCACCGTGGTACGGTGCATGGTGGGGCGGAAATCTCCGCGGCGTAAGGAACTATCCCGTAGTTCCCGACAGCGGCACGAGCCAGATAGTTTACTCTCCCCACGACTATGGTCCGTCGGTTTACCCTCAGGCATGGTTCTACCTTACAGACGACAGCAAAACCTTTACAGAGCAGACGCTGCTTGACGACTACTGGTACGATACATGGGCATATATCAATGCCGAGGAGATAGCTCCGCTTCTGATAGGCGAATGGGGAGGTTACATGGACGGAGCTGAAAATCAGAAGTGGATGGAGCTGCTGCGTGATTACATGATAAATCACCACATAAGCCATACTTTCTGGTGCCTGAACCCCAACTCAGGCGATACAGGCGGACTTCTCGGATACGACTTCACAACATGGGATAATGATAAATATTCTCTCATGGAGAAATCCCTCTGGCAGACACTTGACAGCGGAAAGTATATCGGTCTTGATCATCAGACCGCTCTCGGATCAAACGGACTCTCACTAAGTGATTTCTATGCTAACTATGCCGCGTCGGAGGGAAGCAACCTCGACGGCGGCACGAAAACAGACGGCAAGGTAACTTCCACGACCACAACATTAAAAACAACAACAACTACTACAACTGCGGCCACGACTACCACGACGATCAAGCCAACTGACAGCGGCATAATATACGGTGATGCAAACTGCAACGAGATCCTCGAAGTCGCCGACTCGGTCCTCATTCTCCAGTCCATTGCAAGCCCTGATAAATATGGTCTTGGCGGCAGTGATCCAAACAGTTTAACGGAAAAGGGATATCAGAATTCCGACTGTAATCTCAGCCGCGACGGCGTTACAAGCATGGACGCGCTCTACGTTCAGCAGTGCCTGCTGAATCTGATAACTCTCCCCGTAGATTAAGCATTACACAATAGAACAGCTTCACATCAGAATAGCCCGGGACCGGCAGATGATCACTGCCCCCGGGCTTTATTATTTCTCATGAAAAACGCTCCTGCTGCTATGCTATGCGCTATCTCAAAATGTCTGTGGACATTTTGAGATCTGCCGTCAATGACGGCAGGCGGCGAAAAGCGCCGCAAGCGCTCCGTTTGTGCTGCCTCTGCAAATCCGCAAAGCGGATTTGTGGCTGCATCGCAGCCTGCAAAATGCACTTTGTACATTTTGCAGCAGAGGCAGTATATAAAAGAGGCAGAGCCTCAGCACTTTAAAGCTGAGGCTCTGCGTTTATTGTCGTTATCGATTCTTCTGCACTTGTGCTTCCGTCATCTGCGACCTTTACCTTTACCTGTACCGATTTTGTCTGATCGGCAGCGGATTTAAGTATGATGTAAGTCTCGCCGGGAGCTATTGCTGTAATGTGACCGTAAGCATCTACAGTTGCTATTGATTCATCCTCTGAGGACCAGAGCTCGTCCGCTTCTGTTGAGCCCTCGGGATACTCTTCAACGAAAGGCATATCCGTCTCGCCTACCTCGAGGTATACGCTGTATTTATCCAGCTTGAAGCCGCTTGTATTGACCGTAGTTGTCTCTGTTGTAGTTATAGGAGCTGTAGTCAGAGCGGGATCGGTCGTGGAAACTGTAGTAGTTGTCGTTGTACTTGCAGGAGTCGTATTGCTGTTCTTTTTAGTATCCTTAGTGCAGCCCTTGGCTATCAGAATGACGATCAGAAGGACTATAAGAGCGATTATACATAGTGCTGTAAGCTGTCTTTTACGGAGAGTTTCCTTAGTGACTCTTCTGCGCGGACGCTGTGAATCATAGTTGTTGTCCATATTCCAAAATCCCTTTCTTTAATTATTTGATTTTTCAGGGAAAATCTTCTGTGATTATTATACCATACTATTAACGAAATGTCACGTACTTTTGCAGTTTTTCCGCAATTTTTTAACATTTTCACATATAGCCCCTCTACTTTTTGTCAGATTTTAACAAATCCCGCCTCAAAGTCATTAATATTCATTCAACGATAAATAAATTATTTCCAAAATGTAAACCTTTGTTAACGGAAAAATCTTGACACAAGCGACATTTATATAGTATAATGATAATGACTACAGCCGCACCTGTTATGTGTTGCCCTCTCAAAGCCCTTTAGCGGCAGCAGTGTGCGGATATCGAAAGGAGTTTTAATGCTATGAAAAATCTTAAAAGGCTGCTTGCAGCCCTGACAGCCGTTACAGCGGTTATGTCATGTTACGCCTCGTGCGGCAAAGACAACAGCGGCAGCGATAATACTCAGACAACTACCGAAGCATGGAAGGGCGAGGACGAGGTGGATCTCGATCTCAGCGACCTCACCGGCGGCGAAGCTGTCGAAACTACTGAGGATATGACCCTCACATGGCTTGCCGATTACGATATCAACCCCTCCGGTTCCAACGACCGTTCTGTAGCTCTCTCTCTCTTTGAGGACGTTTACGGCGGTAAGATCAACTACGTTCAGACTACCTCCGATGATAAGTTCACCAAGCTCGCTACAATGATACTCTCAGGCGACGAAGTCGATATGTTCCCATACGAGTGGGACGCTGTTCCTAACGGAGTTACCAAGAATCAGTATGACCCCCTCGATCCCTACTTCGAGACTATGGGGATCGAAGACGGGCTCTGGGACGATATGGAAGACGTTATAGATATGTTCGAGTATGACGATCAGCATTATGTTGTTCCTTACTCTATCTCAGATCCGCTTCTCATCACCTACAGCAGAAAAATGATGCAGGCAGAAGGTCTTGAAGATCCGTATGAGCTCTACGAGGCCGGCGAATGGGACTGGGACGCTTTCATGGACATGATGGAGACATTCGTTTCAAACGCTCCCTCCGGCGCGACCAGATACGGTATCAACGGCTGGTTCGGTCAGGCAATAATACAGTCAACAGGTCATACGGTCATCAACTATGAGGACGGAGTTCTCTATAATAACATCGACGACCCCGAGCTCGAAAAGGCTGAGCTCCTCATGCAGGAGATAGCTACAAAGCAGCTCTACAGAAACGAGTGGATAGGCTACTTCCCGGACGATCAGTCTACACTCTTCTTCGCTATGGCCGACTGGGCTCTCGGAGCTTCAAACGCCAAGAATGAGGACATGGATCTTATGATAGTTCCCTTCCCCAAGTCGCCCAACGCCGACGAGTATTACCTCTGCTGCAATTACGGTGCAAGAATGCTCGTTAAGAACTCCAAAAAGGGCGAGGCAGTCGCTACATATCTCAAGTGCGAAAGACTTGCCGCTACCGACGATTCCTACAAGGAGGCTGCAAAGGAGAAGGCTCTCATCGTCAACAAGACCGCTGCGGGCATAGTTACAAGCTATGTGACCGAGGAGCAGTACGACGCTCTCCAGACCTACCTTGACCCCGACAACGTAACCCCTATGTTCGACTTCGGCTACGGTATGGGTGACAGAATGTACGGCTCAGGCGAATACACATACGAGACCAGAGGCGTTATGGATAACCTCACAGACGCTCTCCTCGAGGGCAACGAAGCAGTTGACTCGTGGGCTTCGCTCCGCGACGCATGGACAGGTGTTATCTCCGAAGAGGTAGACCGCTTCAACAGCCTCAGAAATTCATAATGTGATCATGCAGGAGCGGACAAATTGTCCGCTCCTTTTTTTAAGGCAACACCGCACAAAGCGCACCGTGCGGTTTTGTACTGAATCTGCTTGCATATTTCCCGCCATCTTGCACAGAAATTTCTTGACATACGACAGTATCCCTGCAAAATTTCTATACAATCTGACGAAAAATCTGACAGCGCATCTTCAGCACAATCTTTGTGCGGTGTTGCCTTAAATAATCAGCCTTAGAGCCAAATCATATGGAAAAATCGGAATTTTTTTCGCAAAAAGCCTTGATTTTTCCAAAAAAGTGTGATATAATAATGTACGATGATAGTTTAAGCTCAAGACCGGAACATTCCGGTCTTTCGTTTTGGTATGACTATTCAATAAACGCAGGAAAGGAGATTCCCCCGAAATTCAGGGGAGAACTTGTCTATGAAGTTCAAAAAATTCGGCAGCACCGAGCAAAAGGTCTACGACCTTATAAAGCCTATAACAGACGAACTCGGATATTACCTCTGGGACGTATGCTATGAAAAAGAAGGTGCAATGTGGTATCTGAGAGTCTTTATCGACAGCGACGAGGGCATTACGATCGCCGACTGCGAAAAAGCTACCGCTCCGATAAACGATATCCTCGACGAAAAGGATCCCATAGCTCAGAGCTATATGCTCGAGGTCGGCTCGGCAGGCCTCGAACGCAGCCTCGTCAAGGAAGAACACTTTCAGGTCTGCGAGGGCGATACCGTCAGAGTGCGCTTCATAAGGGCTGTAGACGGAGAAAAAGAGACGATCGCACGCCTCGCAGGTGCGGATAAGGAAAAGATAACCCTCATCACCGACAGCGGCGAGGAAAAAAACTTTCCCCTCGCAGATATAGCTTTTGTAAAGCTGTATCTTGAATTCTGACCTATCAAAATAAAATACACTGGAGGAATTAACAGAAATGAATAAGAACAACGACTTTTTCAAGGCGCTTGAGTCTCTCGGCGAAGAAAACAGCGTGGAGACAGAGCTCCTCATCGAAAAAGTAAAATCAGCTATGCTGAAGGCGGCTAAGAGAGCTTACCCCCACAGCGAGGACAGAATAAGAGTCGATATCGACCCCGCAACAAAAAAGTTCGAGATGTATATCGAACAGGAAGTCATCGACGATGAGCCTATCGACGAGAACGAGATAAATATTGATGTTGCAAAAACTATCGACCCGAACGCCTATGTCGGCAGCACTATCCTCAAGGAGATCGACATATCAAAGCTCGGCAGAATGGCTGCCCTCTCAGCAAAGCAGTCCATAAAAGGCGACCTCAGAGAGATCAACCGCGAGCAGATGCTCAGCCGCTTTGAGTCCAAGGAGCATGAGTGCATAACCGCAAAGGTATCTCAGGTAGAACCGGGCAGAGGCACCGTCACAGTAGATTATGAGGGCACAGAGCTTTATCTGTTCCGCAATGAACAGATACCCGGCGAAACTCTTACAGAGGGACAGTCCGTAAAGGTATACATCACAGGAATTATCGGCAAGAATAAAAAGCCCGTCGTTAAGATATCCAGAACTCATAAAGACCTCGTTAAGCGCCTTTTCGAGATAGAAGTACCCGAGATCTATGACGGTACGGTCGAGGTCAAGTCCATTTCGCGTGAGGCAGGCTCGCGTACAAAGATAGCAGTATGGTCGAAGGATCCAAATGTTGACGCGGTCGGCGCTTGTATCGGTACGAAGCGTTCAAGAATATCCGCAGTTGTCAGCGAGCTGAATGGTGAGAAGATAGACATTATCCCATGGAGCGAGGTGACCGAAGAATTCATCGCAAAAGCGCTCGCCCCCGCAGAGGTATTAAAGACCGTCATCACCTCTCATCTTGAAAACACCTGCACCGTCATCGTTCCTAACAATCAGCTCTCGCTCGCTATAGGAAATAAGGGTCAGAACGCAAAGCTTGCCGCAAAGCTCACAGGCTTCAAGATAGACATAAAGCCGCAGTTCGACCTGAACGGCGAGGAAGCTCCCGAGCTCGATCCCAACTTCGTAGTTACCGAACCCGAGCTTCCTGAAACTGACGAGGAGCTCTTCGACAACACAGAAGAGATCGCCGGCGATGAGGTGGAAGCGGTAGAAGCTGCTCCGGAACCGGAGATCGCAGAGGCTGCTCCGGAGCCGTCCGAAGCTCCCGCAGAGGAATGAAAATGAAGCCGAAAAAAATACCCATGAGAATGTGCCTCGGCTGCAACGAAATGAAGCCGAAAAAAGAACTGATCAGGGCGGTAAAATCTCCGGAGGGAGAGATAAGCCTTGACTTTACCGGAAAAAAATCCGGAAGAGGAGCTTACATCTGCCGCAGCACCGAATGCTTCGACAAGGCTCGAAAAGGCAGAAGGCTCGAAAAGGCATTTTCATGCAGGATAGACAGCAGCGTCTATGATGCTATGGCAGAGGAGCTCGGAAATGAAACAAAAAACAGCTGATCTCCTCAGTATCTGCATAAAGGCAGGCAAAGCGGCAAAGGGCTTCGACAGCGTGTGCGAGGCAGTAAAGACCGGAAAAGCGTACTGTGTGCTTGCCGCCTGCGACGCTTCTGAAAAAACTATAAAAGAAATCGCTTTCATCTGCGAAAAACGCGACGTTCCGCTTTTCAAAACAGAGCTTTCCAAGGACGACATCGGCAGCCTTTTCAAAAAACCTACTGCCGTCATCGCAGTCTGCGATGAGGGGTTCTGCGGCGGATTCGCCAAAATACTGAAATAAACATAACTATAATATAGCTTCCGCCAACAGACGAAGCTTCAGCTCATAGCTGAATACAATTGAATACATCATGCGCTGCATTCCGAATGCAGCATAGACAATGGAGGTAATCAAGCCTATGGCAAAAAAAATAAAGTTAAGTGAAGCTGCGAAGGACTTAAATATCCCCTCGCAGGAACTCATCGGTTATTTTACCGAAAAAGGCGATACCAAAAAGAAAGCAGGATCTGCTCTTTCCGAGGAGGAAATGAACGATATCCTCGAGCACTATACAAAGCTGTATGAGGTAAAGTCCCTCGACGAGTACTTTGCTTCGAGGAATGATCCCCGTCCCGAAAAGAAGAAGGAAGAAGCTCCTGCCCCCGAAAAGAAAAAAACCGAAAAGAAGGAAGAAAAGCCTGCAAAGGCTGAAAAACCGGCTAAGGCAGAGAAAACGGTCAAGACTGAAAAGATTGAAAAGGCTGAAAAGTCAGAGAAGCCTGCAAAGACAGAAAAAGCTGAAAAGCCCGTCAAGTCCGATGAGACTAAGCAGCCTGCTAAGACACAGGCTGTAAAAACAGCCGAGACAAAAGCTCCCGAAAAGACAGCCGAGTCTGAAAAGAAGCCTGCTGAGTCCACTAAGAATGAGACCGCTCAGCCTCAGCAGCCACAGAAGAAAAACAAGAAAAGTGAAAAGAAGCAGCAGGCAAAGGCTCAGGACAGAGGCGAACGCTCTAAATTCAACGCATCATTCAGCTCCGAGACCGCCCAGACCTCCGGTCAGCGCAGGACCGTCGATACAAGAGGCAGCTACATCGACCTCGATAAGTACAACGAACGCTATGACCAGATGGCTTCTTCCAACAAGCACAATAACGATAATTACTCTTCAAAGAAACAGAAGATAAATCAGAAGTCAGCTCAGAGAAACCGTCAGCAGTACTCCTCCAAAAAGGAGACAGAGGCTGAAAAGCTCCGCCGTCTTGAGCTCGAAAGAGCAAGAAAGCAGCAGCTCAAGGTGCTCATTCCCGAGTCTATCACAGTCGGCGAGCTCGCTACACGTCTTAAAGCTACCGCTACCGACGTCATCAAGAAGCTCATGGGCCTCGGCGTTATGGCTTCCATAAATCAGGAGATAGACTTTGACACAGCTTCACTTGTAGCAGAAGAGCTCGGAGCAAAGGTCGAAAAGGAGGTCATCGTTACCATTGAGGAACGTCTTATAGACGATACCGACGACGATGATACCAACCTCGAGCCGCGCTGCCCCGTTGTTGTTGTTATGGGTCACGTTGACCACGGTAAGACCTCTATCCTCGACCGCATAAGGAATGCTCACGTTGCCGCAGGCGAGGCAGGCGGCATCACCCAGCACATCGGTGCGTATCAGGTAAATATCAACGGACAGGACATCACCTTCCTTGATACCCCCGGACACGAGGCGTTCACCTCAATGCGTGCACGCGGCGCGAATATCACGGATATCGCTATCCTCGTTGTTGCAGCAGACGACGGTATCATGCCCCAGACGGTAGAGTCGATAAACCACGCAAAGGCTGCGGGAGTTTCTATTATCGTCGCTATCAACAAAATGGATAAGGAGGGCGCTGACCCCGACCGTATCAAGGAGGAGCTCACAAAGTACGACCTCGTTTGCGAGGACTGGGGCGGCGATGTTATCTGCGTTCCCGTTTCCGCAAAGACCGGTCAGGGAATCGACGATCTGCTCGAGAACGTTCTTCTCGTTGCAGAGGTCAAGGAGCTCAAGGCTAATCCCGACAGACTTGCAAAGGGTACAGTCATCGAAGCACGTCTCGATAAGGGCAGAGGTCCTATCGCAACGCTCCTCGTACAGAACGGTACTCTCAAGCAGGGCGACGTGCTCATCGCAGGCACGGCTGTCGGCAGAGTAAGAGTAATGACCAACGACAAGGGCAGAACCGTCAAATCAGCAGGTCCCTCAGTTCCTGTTGAGATAACAGGTCTCGCAGAGGTTCCCAGTGCAGGCGACGTTTTCAACGCTGTTGAGGACGAGAGACTCGCAAGAGAGCTCGTCGAGCAGAGAAAGCACGAGCAGAAGCAGGAGCAGTTCAACCAGTACCGCAAGGTAACCCTCGATAACCTCTTCAGCCAGATAGCCGAGGGCGAGATAAAGGAACTCCCGATAATCGTCAAGGCGGACGTTCAGGGCTCGGTCGAGGCTGTAAAGCAGAGCCTCGAAAAGCTCTCGAACAACGAGGTAAGAGTCCGCGTTATCCACGGTGCAGTAGGAGCTGTCAAGGAGAGCGACGTTATGCTCGCTAACGCTTCTAACGCTATCATAGTGGGCTTCAATGTAAGACCCGACCCCGTGGCTGCCGAGAATGCCGCGCGCGACGGCGTTGATATAAGACTCTACCGCATAATCTACGACGCTATCGAGGAGATAACAACGGCTATGAAGGGTATGCTCGCTCCCAAGTACAGAGATATCGAACAAGGCAGAGTCGAGGTAAGACAGGTATACAAGATATCCAACGTCGGAATGGTAGCAGGAAGCTACGTCCTCAACGGAAAGGTGACACGAGGAAGTCAGGTGCGCGTTGTGCGTGACGGTATCATCATCGCTGATGACAAGATCGCAGGTCTCAAACGCTTCAAGGACGACGCCAAGGAGGTCGCGGAGGGCTACGAATGCGGTATCAGCCTCGAAAAGTTCAGCGACGTCAAGGAAGGCGATATCTTTGAAACATACATTGTCGAGGAATACCGCGAGGATTGACCCGGATCAGCACATTGATCACGATAAAAACACAGGAGCGTACCCGTGTGTACGCCCGTGGAAAACGGCATTACTGTAGGGCGCACGGATGCCCCTGCAGATGCTGGTTCATAATAAAATGTCTAACATATAAAAGGAGGTCAGTTTAAAATGGATAATAACAGAATGAGTACCGCAGATATGCTGCAATACTGCAACGAGGCACTCGCATGGGAGGACTTTGGTCCTATTGATATTTTCTTTTTTGAATCTGTAAAGAGGATACTTCTCGGACAGTGCAGCGCTTTCGAGGATCCCGAGGATCAGATAGACGACCTTATGGGTATCGAGCGCCCCGTCAGTGATGCCGAGCTTGAGCCTGATTATCCCAAGTATGCCGATATCTTCTACGGCGAGGAGGGCGACGAGGAGATCCCCGATTACAGTCACCTTGAAGAGGAGGAGGCTTTCGCTGCTGAAATATTCGGCGACGGCTTCTTTGAAGAGGAAGATGAAGAAGAGGGCGAAAACGAAAGCGAAGATGCTGCTGAACAGGAAGCTCCCTCAGAAGAAGATCCTTCACAGGAAGCTGAAGCCGCCGAAAGCAGCGACGAGGAAGAAGATGAAAAAGAAGTTCAGCAGTCCGGCGAGGGAAGCTTTACCGTAAACATCTGAACCAAAAAGAAAGGATAATATGCCGAATTTCAAGAACAGCCGTATGGCTGAAGATATAAAAAGAGAAATGTCAGCTATCCTCAGAGAGCTAAAGGATCCGAGGATAGATAAAATGCTCACAATAGTACGCGCCGATCTTTCGGGCGATATGTCAAGCTGTAAGATATACGTCTCAAGCTTTGAGGGTATCGAAAGGGCAAACGAGTCAGTTCAGGGGCTTAAAAGCGCTTCGGGCTTCATAAGACGTGAGCTGTTTCACAGGCTCAAAATGCGCAAATCTCCCGAGCTCACCTTTATTGCCGATAATTCTATTGAGAGAAGCGCCGATATCAGTAAAAAGCTTAATGAGCTTCTATAGGAGGTACAAAAATGCATATTGGCTTCAACGAAGCTGAACAGTTCCTCAGAAGCTGTGAGGACGCTGTCATCATTACACACAGAAATCCCGACGGAGACTGCATTGGCGCCGGCTTTGCCATGAAGGATATCCTTGCAGAGCTTGGTATACGAAGCAGAGTTGTGTGCCACGATGAATTCCCCAAGCGCTACGGCTTTATGACAAGCACCGGCGCAGGAGAGGACTTCGAGCCGAAGAACATAATCGCCGTCGATATAGCCGACGAGAACCTCATGGGCGACTATAAGGATATCTACGGCGGCAGAGTGGAGCTGTGCATAGACCATCACATCTCAAACAAGGACTATGCACAGATGACTCTCCTTAACGGAAAAGCTACGGCTGCGTGCGAGATAATCTACGACCTCGCAAAGCACATGGGCGTGAACATCTCTCGTCACTGCGCCATGTGCCTGTATACAGGCATTGCCACGGACTCGGGCTGCTTCAAGTACGACTGCACGACTCCCCGCGCTCACGAGATAGCCGCAGAGATGATGAGGACATACGATATAAAATTTGCCAAGATAAACCGCTATATGTTCGACGTTCAGTCAATGGGACGAATGAAGCTTGAAAGCAAGGTAATGGAGCTCATGGAGAGCTATCTCGGCGGAAAGCTTGTTATCGTGGCGATAACACAGGAAATGATGAAAAATCTCGGCGTTGGCATGGAAGAGCTTGAGGGCTTCGCTCCGCTGACCATCCGGCTTGAGGACACAGAGGTAGGCATTCTCATGCGAGAGCGTGAGGACGGCGTTTACAAGTGCTCGCTTCGCTCCGCTGATGAGGTCAACGTCTCGGAAATATGTCAGACCATAGGCGGCGGAGGTCATGCAAAAGCTGCCGGCTGCACTATAGAGGGCGGTCTCGAAGCAGCTAAGAAATGCCTTATTGCCGCAGTCGAAAGGGCTCTTGCATGAACGGGATAATTTGTCTTGACAAGCCGCAGGGCTTCACTTCATTCGACGCTGTGGCAAAGCTCAGGGGCATTTTGCAAACGCGCAGACTCGGGCATGGAGGCACTCTTGACCCGATGGCAACGGGTGTTCTTCCGATATTCATCGGAAACGCGACCAAAGCCTGCGATATCATGCCTGATAATACTAAGAGCTACCGCGCAGGATTCCGGCTCGGACAGGTCTCGGATACGCAGGACGTAACAGGAACTATCCTTGCCGAGTACGAAAAACAAATCGCGGAAAGCGATCTGCTCAGTATACTTCCCCGATTTATGGGAAAAATAATGCAGCTTCCTCCTATGTATTCTGCCGTGCAGGTGAACGGAAAAAGATTATACGACCTCGCAAGGCAAGGCGTGGAGGTAGAGCGCAAGCCGCGTGAAATAGAGGTATTCTCGATAGAGCTCACTCAGTACGATGAAGAGCTGCGCGAGGGCGTGCTCAAAATAAGCTGCGGCAAAGGGACCTACATACGCACGATAATCAACGATATCGGCGAAGAGCTCGGCTGCGGAGGTATCATGACCTCTCTCGTTAGGACGAGCTCGGGCGGCTTCACTCTCAACGATTGCTATAGCTTCGAGCAGATACAGCATGCCCGCGACGATGACAGGCTCGGCGAGCTTATACTTCCCATAGAGCGCGTTTTTACCGCTCTGCCGAAAATAAGGCTCGGCGAGGCTCAGACAAAAATGTACAAAAACGGCGTGAAGCTCGACCTTTCAAAGCTGAGTGATATCAGCAATAGCGACGATACATACGCCGTTTACGGTGCGGACGGAGGCTTCATCGGCACGGCGAATGCCGACCGTGAGAGCGGACTGCTCCGAATAGGAAAGAATCTGGGGTGATGGCATGGAAAGAGCTTTTACGGCGGTCGCGCTCGGACTTTTCGACGGTGTACACCTTGGGCACAGAGCTGTGATAGATTCGGCTCTTGCTCAGCGTGAAAACGGTCTTTCAGCTTCGGTATTCACCTTCGAGCCCGACTGCGTCCTGATAAAAACAGGCGGTGCTTCGGGCTATATCTACACAAAAACAGAAAAGGAGATACTCCTTTGGGAGAAGATAGGGGTGGACGATATTGTAAGTCCGCCTTTTGAAAGTCTTTGCAGCCTCACAGGTGAAGAATTTGCGAAGGAGATACTCTGCCGACAGCTTGGGGCAGCTCACGTATGCTGCGGAAATGATTTCAGATTTGGAAAGAATGCTGCCTGTGGTGCACAGGAGCTTATGGACTTCGGAAAGCGTTTCGGTTTTGAGGTGGAAGTAGTAAGTCCTGTGGAATACGGCGGAAGTATTGTTTCGTCAAGCCGTATAAGAGAGCTTCTGCTGAAAGGTGATATTGCTTCGGCAAACGCTCTTCTTGGCTTTAACTATTTCATAAATGCTGAGGTGACGGACGGCAGCCATATCGGCAGAACTATCGACTTCCCGACTATAAATCAGGATTTTCCCGAGGGACAGCTTGTGCCGAAGTTCGGCGTTTACAGTACGTTCACCAATGTTGGCGGAAGAATATTACCTTCGGTCACGAATATAGGCGTAAAGCCTACCATAGAGGGTGTCCGCAGACCACTTGCCGAGACCCACATAATCGGCTACAGCGGCGACCTTTACGGTAAAAACGTAGATGTCTGCTTTAAAAGCTTTATCCGTCCCGAGCGAAAATTCAGTACGCTTGATGAGCTGAAAAAACAGATATCTGCGGATATCGCAGCTGCCACCATATAACATTCTCGCAATGTTCACCGCTTTATCACAATAACGGATTAATATATTATAGGTTCTATGTATACAATTTCTAACTTCTAAAAGGAGGTAACCACCCAATGATAGAGGTTAAAAACCTTACAAAAAGATACGGCGATAAGCTCGCCGTGAACAATATAAGCTTCAAGGTCGAAAAGGGCGAGATACTTGGCTTTCTCGGACCTAACGGAGCCGGAAAGTCAACGACGATGAATATGCTCACGGGCTATATCTCGTCCACTTCGGGACAGATACTCATCGACAATGTGGATATCCTTGAGGACCCGAAAAAGGCAAAGGCAAATATCGGATATCTTCCCGAAATACCGCCGCTTTACGTGGATATGACCGTTGAGGCTTATCTCGGCTTTATGTACGACCTGAAAAAGTGCAAGCTCCCGAGAAAATCCCATATCAACGACGTGTGCAATCTATGCAAAATAAGCGACGTAAAGGGCAGGATAATCAAGAATCTCTCAAAGGGCTATCGTCAGAGAGTCGGACTTGCTCAAGCGCTCATCAATAATCCTCCCGTACTCATTCTCGATGAGCCTACGGTCGGTCTCGACCCCAATCAGATAATCGAGATAAGAACGCTCATCAAGAAGCTCGGCAAGCGCCACACAGTTATCCTTTCTTCGCATATCCTCCCTGAGATACAGGCGGTCTGCGACAGGATAATCATCATCAACAAAGGTCAGGTCGCTGCCGACGGCACTGCCGACGAGATCGCCAAGAACATCACCAACGAGCACAAGATGACCCTGCGTATTGAGGGCGAAACTCATACCGCCTCGGACAAAAAGGCTATCACGGAGGCTCTTAAAAAAATAAGCGGCGTTAAATACGTACGCGCCGATATGGAGCGCGAAAAAGGCATTTACGACTACGATATCGAGACCGACGGCAAGACCGACGTAAGACGCGATATCAATAAGGTCTGCGCGGAAAACGGCTGGAATATCCTTATGCTCCAGCTTTCTGACCTGACGCTTGAGGACATCTTCCTCAAGATAACGATGGGCGAGGAAAATATCTCAGCAAAGGCTTCGTCCTCCGCGAAAAAATCCCCTAAATTAGACCTTAAGATCGAAAACGGCGAGCTGAAAGCAAGCCAAATAAGCGACGACCAGCCCGAAGCTGCTGAGGCAGAGGAAAACAAAGGAGGCGAGGAATAATGGGCGCTATCTACAGAAGAGAAATGAATGCATTTTTCACATCGGGAGCCGCATATGTATTCCTTGCGGTATTCTATCTTGTATCCGGAATTTTCTTCTTTAACGGAGTGATCTCAGCAGGTACGACCGACACCTCCGCTATGTTCAGCTCGATGTTCTACATTGTTATCTTCCTTATTCCCGTGCTCACCATGAAGCTTCTGAGTGAGGAAAAGAAAAACAAGACCGATCAGGGACTTCTCACGGCTCCCATAAGCCTGTGGGATATCGTCCTCGGCAAATACTTTGCAGCGCTCACGCTCTTTGTTATCGCCGAGAGCATCGTGTTCATCTATTCGCTGATCCTCAGCTACCTCGGAAGCGTTGTATGGTCAACTCTCCTTGGCAACTACTTTGCAATGCTGTTCCTCGGAGCTGCATTCATCGCAGTGGGACTCTTTATCTCGTCCCTCACCGAGAACCAGATGGCTTCCGCCGTTGTAAGCATTGTTGCACTCTTTGTTATCTACCTCTCAGAAATGCTCGTTATGGACTTTGAGGGCGAGGGTAAGATAAAGAATGCCATTTATAAGATCGTTACCGCATTTGCTTTCTATTCAAGATACGTTGAATTTACTCAGGGAATTTTCAGTCTTCCCAGCGTAGTATTCTTCCTTAGTACAGCCTTCCTCTTTAACTTCTTTACTGTAAGAGTTTTAGAGAAGAAGCGCTGGAGCTGATATGCTATAGAAAGGAAGGTTTGATAAGATGAGTAAAAAGGATAAAATAAACGAAACAGTCTCGTCTGCCGTAGATGAAGTAATTACGGAAACTGTGGACGATACCGCCGGTACTAAAAAAAGCAAGACCAACATGAAAAAGTTCAAATACGGCTCAATGTCTATAGCTGTTATCTGCCTCGTTGTTGCTATCGTGGTAATAATCAATATCATGGTGGGTATGCTCGCAAAGCGCTCGCCTATCAAGATAGACATAACCCCTGATAAGAGGTACGACCTCTCGGACGAATCCGTCGAGGTGCTGACAAACCTCAGCGATGATGTTGATATCGTAGTTACCATGCAGAAGGACACTTTCACTAATCTGTCGAATTACTACGAGAGTATGTATGGCTCATACGGCTATAACACAGAGGTTCCCTACGACATGATACCAACGCTCCTTGAGAAGTACGAGATGTACGCTCAGCAAAGCAGCGGCAGCATAAAAGTAAAGTATGTCGATATGGATAAGGATCCCGATGTTATCTCAAAGTACTCCGCAAGCTATAACGGCGATATCGAGGAGGGAAGCATTATCGTAGCTTCGGGCGACCGTGTTAAGGTCATCGGTGCTGACGACGTTATGAACATGATCCAGGTCGATCAGAACAGCACCTCCTCTACCAACCTCCAGTTCGTATTCGCAGGCGAGAGCAATCTTACATCTGCTGTAATGAGCGTTACAGATTCTCACCCCGTAAGCGTTGCGTTCGCAAAGACGATGAATGGCACGGCGCTCTATAATGAAGAGGAGTATGGTGATATCGTAAACGCTCTTGAAACAGTCCTGCTGGAAAGAAACGGCTACGACTGCACCGATATCGACATTGCCACAGACGAACTCGATGTAAATGAGTATGATATGGTCATTGTTGCAGTCCCCTCGGTGGACTTCACAGAGGATATAATCACAAAGCTCAGCAATTTCCTATATAACGACGGAAAATACGACAGATCAATGCTTTATATCCCCAGCCTTATGCAGACTAACCTCCCGAATATCGCGGAGTTTCTTGCAGATTGGAGCATTAAGGTAGAGGATAACTGTATAATTGATCCAACTTACTCTATACAAAATGGCGCCACTAACAGCTATGATTGGATCTTAATATCGATAGCTGACAGTGAAGCTGTAGGAGCACTTCCGAATGAATCGCTCCCTGTGATATCACCTTATTCAAGAGAGGTATCTGTCATCACAAAGAACAACGAGGACGTTGTATCGACTGTTCTCCAGTCATATGCAACTTCTTACGCCGTCAGTCTGCTGGACGGTTCTTATGATGATGAAGCGACATCGCACGGCGTTGCTGTAATGTCCAAGAAGCAGACCGCAGAGCAGTTTGATACCTACACGAGCACCCTGCTCGTTCTTGGAAGTTCCTATATGACATATGAGACGTTTCTCACACAGACTTCGACCTATAACAATGCAAATGTACTTCTCGGTATTCTCAATAACATGACAGGCAAGGAAACTGCCGCGGTCATCCCCGAAAAGACACTCCAGCACTCATACATCGCAACAACTCAGAAGCAGGCAAACGTTATCAGGATAATAGCTATATGGGTAATACCGTTCATCGTTGCTGTGATAGGCATTGCAGTATTGGTAAGGAGACGTAATAAATAATGAAAAAACAGGTAAAGGGCATTATCGGTCTCGGAGCGGTGCTTGTGCTGCTCGGAGGCGGATATGCTGCACTCAGACTTACCGATCCCGATAAAAACGACAGCGGCGAAAGCTCCGCAGAGCTGCTCGCTGTTGATGATACCGAGTCAAAGGGCGAGGGAGTCCTTCTTATCAGCGATAATGGCGAGGAAGCTACGGTCTCCGAAGCATTCGTAAAAAACGAGACAGATGAGCTTCATGTCATTATGCTCACCGAGCCGACTGACACTTCGGCAGCAACCTACACACTCGACGGCTATCAGGACCTCGATATGAATACCGCCGTGATAGGTACTCTCGTAAACAACGGAAACGGTCTTACCTCGCTCGCACTTATCGAAGAAAACAGCGAAAGCCTTGAAAAATTCGGTCTTGCAGAGCCTGCGATAACCGTAGACTTTATCTATGAATCAGGTACTGAAAGAACGCTGTATATCGGCGATAATGCTCCGTCCGGTTCAGGAGTTTACGTCATGACCGATGAAAGCACAAGCGTGTATACTGCGTCTGTATCCGCACTTGCAAATTACAGTAAAACTCTTAACGAATTTGTTGAAAAAACGGTTCTCGAAGAACCTGCCGAAGAAGATTATCCGATAATCAAAAGTCTGAAAATAGAGCGAGAGGATCTCGATTACGATATTCTGATCGAATATGACGAGCTCTCAGACGACGAGGGCTATACCGGCGGAACCTCGGCTACCCACGTAATGGTAGAGCCTATTGACTGCTACTTAACGGTAGAACGCTCTTCAGATATCACAAACGGTATGTTCGGACTGAATGCAGAGGACATCTATGCGCTGCACTGCCAGGAATCTGATATCGCTCAGGCAGGCCTCAGCGAACCGTTCTGCAAGGTGACTATGTCCTGCGATGACGGAAATGTATACGTCCTGCTTCTCAGCGAGATCTTCACAGATGATGACGGAAAGCATTGCTACGGTATGCTCGAGGGCGGAAATGTTATATATGTTCTCTCCCCCGACGATGCTAAATGGGTAACAGTCCTTCCTATAGATATTGCTTCAAAGATAATGATAGCGTCTTACGTCTGGAATGTATCCGACCTCAGCGTTAAGTGCAGCAGCGGCGACGAAGAAAGCTTCCACATCGCGCTCAATGACGACAGCATAAGCATTTCAGACGCAAAAGCTGAAGACTTCACTGTAACAAAAAACGGCAAGGCTTTCGATACGGAACGCTACAGACAGTTCTATTCATTCCTTGTAAGCACAAATGCCGAAGAATTTGCTCTCGGCGAGGATATCCCGGATTCAGAGCCTATGGCGACCCTGACCTATACGGACTCATACACCGGCAAGACTACTACTATTGATTTTTACGATTATTCTTCTATGAAGGCACTCATCGCCGTTGACGGCAAGAGCAAGTTCTTCTGCACAAAATCATACGTGAATACGCTTATAGAAAATGTCAAGCGTATCAACACCGGCGAAGATTACAAAACCACTTGGTAAACACCCCAAAGGAGGTAAAATATGAGCGAAAAATTCCACACCTATAAAGGCTATCCGCTGGTAAGAAGCGGTGACTTCATCTACTACGGATATATGGCAGATCCCTATGTTATCATGATACAGATCCTCTCAAAGGACGCTGAAACAGGCGATGCCAATAAAGTGAACGTAGTCCAGATGTCTACCGACCCTAATCTTAATCCTCTCGAAGCCTGCGTCAAGAACTCAAAGCGTGAGTGCGGTCTCTATGAAGCACTTGACATCGCTAACGTATGGCTCGAAAAGGCTCTCAATAATTAATGTATTTTTTAAGGGCGACCATTGGCCGCCCTTTTTCATAAGGTTCTATTTACGAGTACATTTGTTGGTTTTAATACTAATTTCTCATCAAGCTATTGAAATAGCTTGATGAGAAGCGTGAGCTGACGCGCACACCATTTTGTTGCGCAGACACACACAAAAAAGGCGGACAAAATGTCCGCCTTTTACATTATTCGGTCTCAGGTGCCTGTTCACTTTCGGTGTTACCCGAAACGAGGGGTATAGAATTTCCGTCCCCGTCGTAGAAGACGATATTGTCGATATACATATCTGACTCATTTTTGATACCCCAGCGCATGATGAGGAAATTAGCGTCCTCCATAGTTTCGTCCCAGCAGAGACCGCCCTCAGCAAGCAGGAACTTGAACTTAGCGTGAACTGCTCCTGACATTTCAAAAACATACTCGCCGCCCTCAAACTCCTGAAAATCGTACCACTTGCCGTTGCCCTCGTCATCTGTCTTGGCTGTGACAGTGCCTCCGCCTCCGCCTATCCAGCCGGGAGCACGCACATTCTCTGCATCGTCAGTCGTAAGATTATCCGCAGTCGCCGAAGCGTACATATCGAATTCAATACTGCGCACCTTCGCAAGATTCTCAACGCCTATGAGCTGAGCAGCATTTATGCCTATCTTCTGCACCTTTGTATCAAGCGGAGCGCTATTGTCATCGGTGAATTTGAGCATTTTGTTACCCATCACCTCAACAACTGAAAGCTCACCTATAGCACAATCTGCATCCTCGGTCTTTTCATAGGCAAACGAAAAATCTCCGTCATCGAATGTAACCGCATTCGGGTCATCAGCCTCGGTTGGCTCAGGAGGAACGAGCTCTTCGGTCGTCTCCTCTATTTCAACGGGCACTGCCTCGACATCACTCGTATCGGTCTGCACTGTAGTCTCCGTCTCTGACGGGATCTCCGAGCTGCTTGACGAGTCACTGCACGAAGCTGTACAGGCTGCGAGTGCAAAGGCAAATGCTCCTGCAATAAAATTTTTATAATTCACTTTACTATCTCCTTCGGGCTTATGCCCTAACAAGAAAGCCCCCTGATTATCAGAGGGCTTTGTTTTTAAGTTACCTTAAGAACTGATTAGTCCTTCTTTCTTGCAACAAATGCTGCAACGCCTGCAACTGCGAGAGCAGTAACTGCTGCGCCTGCGCCGAGGTCGCCTGTGCTTGCAGAAGCAACTGTTCCGTCAGCAGCCTTTGTTGTAGTCTTGCTGTCCTTCTTGGAGGAATCCTTAGCAGTTGTAGTTGTTGTAGAGGAATCTCCAGAAGCAGCTGTTGTAGTTGTTGTTGATGAATCATCTGAGCTGCCAGCTGTTGTTGTAGTTGTAGTTGAATCAGTTGAACCCTCTGTTGTATCCTCTGTATCAGTAGTTACATTGGAAGTACCGTCAACATCAAGACCACCAACAGTGAACCTTACCTTAACCTCAGAAGTAATATCTGTCTTCTGAGCAAGATCCTCATGACCTGCCTGACCTGTCCATTCGTCGCGGAGGTAAAGTCTTGTTACACCAGGCTGACCCTCAAAGTAGTTTGTATCAACAGATGTGGAAGAGCAAGTGTAGTCAATCTTAACGCCGTCGATCCAAACCTCGTCGATTGTAGCTGTGAGATTAGGGAATGTAGCTGTAGCAAAGTTGTCAACGCCGTCAGCAGGATAAATGCAAACAGCAAGGAACTGAACTGTATCTGTTCCGCCGCCCTCAGGAACCTTCCATGTTACCTCATACTGAGCGTTACCGTCAACTGTAGCAAGTGTTGAGCCTGCTGCCTCCTGAGCGGCAGCGTCCCAACGCTGCTCTGAACCAATCATACCGATCATATAAGCGGTACCAAGAGCGTCTGCTGCGCTTGCAGAAGAAATGCTCATAGCGGCGAAAGCTGTTGCAGAAATTGCTGTTGCAGCCATAGCTGCAAGGATCTTATTCATCTTCATCTTAAAAAACTCCTTACTTAATGGGCTGCGGTATAAACCCTTAAGCTCCGCCGCACCATATATTTTCATATCATCATTGTAACATAAAACCGTTATTATATCAAGTAGCAAACTGCACAAACTTGCCTGTTCTCTTATATGCACATCTTACATATTTTATCTATATATCGGGGAATTTTACAAGGTTTTCCGTTTTATTATATAGTTAGCGGTTTAAAACTATTAATCTTTTTGCCTGTTTTGGAAAATTATTTCAACAACGTCCTTCATCATGTCGAACGGGCGCACGCGCGGCTGTATCTTCACTGAAACATAAGATTTTCCCGAGCCGTTGAAGGTTATCTTTCCGCGGTAAGCTCCTGAAAGCCCCGCTATCTGCTCGGTGCACAGGTATTCGGTGTAGAAGTACATCGAGCCGTTTTTCTGCGATATTTCGCTGATACCGAGATGCGCCGCCTTGTTTCTCAGAAGTGAGACGTCAATGAGTCCGACCACTGACTTCGGCGGGTCACCGTAGCGGTCGATGAGCTCGTCAATCAGGTCGGACTTGTCATCGTCCGTGTTGACCGTCATTATCTTCCGATAGATGTCAATACGCTGATTAAGGCTTGAAATGTACGTTTCCGGGATATGCGCATCTATCTGGATATCTACAAGGCATTCGGGTATCTTCTCAGGCTGCTCGCCCTTTTCCTCCGCAATAGCCTCCGAAAGCAGCTTTAGGTACATATCGTAGCCTACCGCCTCCATGTGACCGTGCTGCCGTCCGCCGAGAATGCTGCCGGCGCCCCTTATTTCAAGGTCACGCAAAGCTATGCGGAAACCGCTGCCGAACTGCGTGAACTCCCTCATCGCGTTCAGACGCTTGGTTGCAATTTCAGTCAGCACCTTGTCGCGCTTATATGTAAAATATGCGTAGCCGCGCCGATTCGAGCGTCCCACGCGACCGCGGAGCTGATAAAGCTGAGAAAGCCCGAAGCGGTCGGAGTCCTCGATAATGAGAGTGTTAACGTTCGGAACGTCCACGCCCGTCTCGATTATAGTCGTGCATACAAGGATATCGACCTCGTGCTCCACGAGCTGCTGCCAGATATCGGACATCTCGTCCTCGTTCATGCGCCCGTGCGCGACCGCTATCCTCGCCTCGGGCAGAAGCTGCTGAAGCCTGTCCGCGCACCCGAGAATGGTCTCGACCCTGTTGTGGATATAGTAGACCTGCCCGCCTCGCCGCAGCTCTCTCACGATAGCCTGCACGACCGTCCCGATGTTGTACTCGATGACGTAAGTCTGCACAGGATATCTGTCCTGCGGAGGCTCCTCAATGACCGACATATCGCGTATCCCGCTCATTGCCATGTTGAGCGTGCGCGGTATCGGAGTTGCCGAGAGCATGAGCACATCAACGCCGGAAAATACTTCCTTGAAGCGTTCCTTGTGCGCTACGCCGAAGCGCTGCTCCTCGTCGATTATGGCGAGCCCGAGGTCTTTAAATACGACCGCCTTCTGTATTATCTTATGCGTGCCGATAAGGAGGTCTATCCGCCCCTGTTTCAGCTTGCGGATTATCTCCTCCTGCTGTTTCGGCGTACGGTAGCGCGAGAGAAGCTCCACATTCACGGGAAAGTGCTCAAAGCGGCGGATAGCCGTCTGATAGTGCTGATAAGCAAGGACTGTCGTCGGCGAGAGCAGCGCGCATTGCTTTCCTGCAAGCACACACTTCATCGCCGCACGCAGTGCTACCTCAGTCTTGCCGAAGCCAACGTCGCCGCAAAGCAGCCTTTCCATAGGTCTCGAGCGCTCCATATCAGCCTTTATTTCGGCGATAGAGCGCAGTTGATCTTCTGTCTCGACATATGGGAAGCGCTCCTCGAAATCGCGCTGTATCTCGTCGTCGGGATAAAATGCGAAGCCCTGACTCTGCTCGCGTTTTGCGTACAGCGCGATGAGCTCCTGCGCCATGTCCTTTACCGCGCGTTTGACATTGCTGCGCGTGCGCTGCCATTCGCTTGAGCCGAGCTTGTTCAGCTTCACGCCGCTGTCGTCGCGAGGTCCGATGTAACGCGACACCATGTCGAGCTGAGTTACGGGAATATAGAGCTTATCGGTTCCCGCATACTGTATCGTTATGTAGTCCTTGGTAACACCGTCGAATTCGAGCTTGCGGATACCGATGAACCGACCTATTCCATGACCTGAATGCACAACGAGGTCTCCCTCGGTGATGTCTGCAAGAGAGCGTATCTCCTCCGCCTTATTGCGCTTTTTGCGGCGCTTCTTCGCAGCGGAGTCCATAGCGCGTCCCTGTGTTATGAGCGCAGTCCTGTTTTCGGGATACTCAAAGCCGCCGCTTAAGCTCCCCGACATGAGGCAGACTTTGCCCGACTCGGGCACAGCTCCCTCCGAAACGAGTCCACACGGGATATCACGTTCATTTAAGTCCTGCTGTATTATTGGCAGAGTTTTTTCGCTGCCTGCGCATAGTATCACGCGGTAATCGCGGCGGAGGAAGTCCCCGAGATCCTCGATGAGCTGCTTCATCTCGCCGCTCCACGAGGCAGTCTGCATAGCCTCGAAGCTTACAAGCCTTCGGAAGTCCACTCGCTCGCCGCCCTGCATGAAGCTGCTTACGAATAAACAGGTGCGCTTATCCGTTAACGCTCTTATCTTCTCGAGCTCGAGCGTATAGCCGTCAAGTCCCTTGCACAGCTGACCGTCCTCAAGGAGTATTTTTATATCTTCGCTGCAGCGCGCCGTCACACCCGAGGCAACATCCATGATCGCGGAATAATCGCTGAAAATAACAGTTCCGTCGATGTAATCGAGCACCGTTGATGGCTCTCCGTATACAAGCGGATAATACTTAACGCTGTGCGTGAGGAGCTCCCCTGCGCGAAGCCTGTGAATGTCCGCACCGAGATGCTCGCGTATGAGCTCGGCACGCTTTCCGCGGATCTTTTTACAGAGCTGCTCTATCTTGTCGGCAAGCTCCGCACAGTCGTACATCATCTCGCTTGCGGGCGGGATATCAATGCTTTCAAGAGGATCGGTTCTCCGCTGAGTTTCGGTATCGAACTCGGATATCGAGTCTATCTCGTCGCCCCAGAGCTCCATGCGGACCGGTCTGTCAGCCTGAACCGGATAGATATCCACTATCGAGCCGCGCACTGAGAACTGCGAAGCTCCCTCGACCTTTTCACAGCGCTGATAGCCGTTTCGAGCAAGCGCCGCGCAGAGCACTGTCAGGTCGATCTCCTGTCCCTGCCTGAGCGTTATTCCTGCTGCAATGAGGACTCCGCACGGGATAACAGGCTGCATTACAGCCTCTATACTCGCGCATATAGTACTGCATTCGCCTTTTGCAGCTCTCGCAAGCGCGGCTATCCTCATATGCTCATACTCATGATTTGAACTGTCAACAGGCGTGAGAACGAGCTCCTTTGAGGGGAAAACGACCGCCTCCGCGCCGCCCGACATCATGTTTATGTCGTCACAGAGCTTGCGCGCCTCCGCCTCCGTGGAGGTCACCACGAGATTTATCCTGTCCCCGCTCAGCGCGTGGACGAGCTGTGCCCTGTGTATATGCGAAAGACCCGTCACAGAGACGGGCGTTATCTTCTTTTCTATTGCTTCCCGAATGCTTTTAAAGCCCGAAAGCTCGCTGAATAGGTCTTTGAATAGGTTCATTGTCATCTCCGCATAACATTGTGAATGTGTGGTCATTTTGTGCTTCTAAGAATTATATGCACGGACTTAACAGAGGCGTGCAAAAGCTCGCTGTCCGACTCACAGAGAATGAGCGAGAAGACGCAGCTCGTTAAGAATTATACTTGTTCATCGCCTCGTCGGTCTTTCCCTGCACCATAAGCTTAAGGCTCTCGCAGGCATTTTCGGCGGACTCACGCATTTTCTCCGAATCCTCCCTGCCGAATTTTCCGAGCACCCACTTGGCAAGGTCGTAATCTGGGTGCGGCTTCTTGCCGACGCCCATTTTAATGCGTGCGTAGTCGTCGCTGCCCGTTAGCTCGCAAATACTGCGCAGACCGTTGTGTCCGCCGTGACTTCCCTTGCGGCGTATGCGCAGCTTCCCCGGGTCGAGAGAGATGTCGTCGCACACCACTATGAGTGATGATATATCAAGTTTGTAAAACTCCAGCGCCTGCACTATCGACTCGCCGCTGTTGTTCATATATGTAGTCGGCTTTAGCAGCAAACAGCGCTTGCCCTCTATCATAACATCTGCGGTCTTGCCTTTGAACTGCATACGGCTGATATCCGCACCAAGCTGCTTCGCGAGCGTATCAAGCACAATAAAGCCTGCATTGTGGCGCGTGTTCTCGTATTCGAGCCCGGGATTGCCCAGACCTGCTATCACATATTCTATTTTACCGCGTTCCGCCTGCGAATTTGCGGAAATACGGTCGAATATATCAAAAATACTCATGCTTTCCTCCTCATTCAAGTCCCGGGATATAGTCGATCAGTTCCAGTCCAAAGCTTCTTGCAAGATCCTTACACTTTTCCATGTGAACAGTATCCGAAAGCACCTCGGGAAAGTGCGCATCACAGCCTATTATGGCGGAACATCCCGCTTTTTGCGCGATACTCAGAAAATTCTCCGAGGGATAGTGTCTTCCCTCGCGCAATCCGAGCAGATTTATCTCTACAGGGAGATTTTTCGCCTTCAGGTATCTGCACAGCCGCCCGTAATGCTCCTTGTAGGCCTCGCTGCTGCCGACGAAATTCAGCAGATCCGGATGCGCGACATACTTGTACCGTCCCGACTCCATGCCCTCGATAATGAGATCAATGTACTTTTTAAGTGCAGACTCGTCGGTCGTTTCAAAGCCCGTATACGGAGAATACGGCTCACGCTCGGTAAAATGCTCGCCGAGTATCATGTAATCCACGGGATAGTCGGCAAAAAGCCTGTCCTGAGCCTCTATCAGCTCAGGTACATACTCCGACTCGAAGCCGATGTAGATCTTTATGTCGGAGGCATACTCCTCTTTCAGAGCCGTCAGCGATCTGAAGTACTCATCTATCTGCGCGGGGCTCATTCTCGTCCCCGAAACATAGCCGTCGTCAAAGATCCACGGACAATGGTCGGAAAAGCCCAGCACCTTCATGCCGTGAGCTATCGCGTGCTCAACGTATTCCCTGTCTTCGCCGCGTGCGTGATGACATCTTGCCGTGTGAGTGTGATAATTTGCTAACATATGACCTCCGCCTTAGAAATAACGCCCAAAGGGCGGTCTGTGACCGCCCGAGTGTACTATTTGATTACATATCGCTTCTGTTCTCGAGAGCCTTAAAAAGCGTCACCTCGTCTGCATATTCAAGTATTCCGCCTACGGGAAGTCCGAACGCCAGACGGCTCACCTTTACGCCGAGCGGCTTTAAAAGCCCCGCGATATACATTGCGGTCGCGTCGCCCTCAACGGTCGGATTGGTCGCCATGATGACCTCCTCAACTCCGCCCTGCGCGATCCTTGCAAGAAGCTCCTTGATCCGCAGGCTGTCCGGAGTCACGCCGTCCATGGGCGAGAGCAGTCCGTGCAGGACGTGATATACTCCGCCGTACTCTCTCGTGCGCTCAAACGCGCTCACGTCCTTGGGATTTTCCACCACGCATATCACGCTCTTATCCCTGTCGCCGTCACTGCATATGGGGCAGATCTCCCTTTCGGTGAGGTTCTGGCAGCATTTACAGCATCGCACGTTCTTCTTCGCATCTATGAGTGCCTGAGCGAACTCCTCGACATCGCCCTCGTTCATCGACATTACATGATACGCCAGCCTCTGTGCCGACTTCATGCCGATACCCGGAAGTGAAGCGAATTTTTCCGCCAGTATCACCAACGGAAGCGCGTTATGATCCGCCATTCGTTATCAGAAAAGTCCGGGGAGCGATACTCCGCCCGTGATCTGGCTCATTTCGGATTCCGTAGTAGCCTCTACATTGTTTACAGCCTCGTTGACTGCGCTTATGATGAGATCCTGAAGCATTTCTATATCCTCAGGGTCAACTACCTCAGGCTTGATAGTAAGAGACTTGATGATCTTTTTGCCGCTGACTACGACCTCTACAGCTCCGCCGCCGGCAGTTGCAGTAAAGTCTCTGCCCTCGATATCCTCCTGAAGCTCGGTTATCTGATCCTGCATTTTCTGTGCCTGCTTGATCATTGAATTCATATTCTGAGCGCCGCCGCCCATGCCCTTTGGTATTCTTGCTTTCATTTTAAATTCTCCTTTTTAAATTTAATACTGGTCAAATCACGGGAAGCGGAGCTTTGCTCCGCACCCCTCAGGGACTTCCAACGGAAGCCGCGACCCTCTGTCAGCTTTGCTGACATCTCCTACAGCTATGCATATACGCAAGGCATATAGCAGATTTAACACACAGCTTAACTGTATGGAGTCACTGATCCTGAATCCTGCCGAAGAGACGACCGTCCCTGCGGGGATCCGTTTCACGCTGCCGTCCGCAAGCTCGCTCTCTCTGAAAAACAGGAAGTCTGCTTTTGCTCAATGAAGCCATAATGCGTGACCCGTGTCATTGATTTGTTCAGCTATACTCATTTATTATCAACAGCAGTTTCGATATTGCTGTCAATTGCTTTTTTTATGAGGCTCTCCGCCATGCTTTTCTGCTGATCGGTGGTCGTTGTGCACCTTGCCTTTATAACATACTTCTGACCAAGAACACGTTCTATAGCATCGCTCAGAGCAATAGCATTCTCCCTCACCTTGAACAGCGTGATAAAGAATCTGTTCTGAGACGTTATGAAGATAACGTTCCCTGCCGTCATTGCCGACGAGCCGTCAAGACTTCCTGCAACCGACGGGCTTACCTTAGCAAACTCTGAAAGAACATCCCCCCAGCGATCACAGGGTGAAAGGTCCTCCGGTCTGAGCTTCTTTATGTCGATATTCGGCGCAGGCTCACTGTCCGCCGCAGGATTGCGTGCCGTAAGGGGAGGCTCCTGCTTCGCAGCATTTTCAGCGCTTGCGTCAGCTGGTCTTGGTGCAGAATTGATTTTACTCTCCAACTGTTTTATTTTATCATAAATTTCAGAATTGTCAATACCCGCAGCATTATTATTCACTTCCGAGCAAAGCTTTATAAGAGCCATCTCAAACTCTACGCGCTTGTTCATTGCTCTGCCCATGCGCTCTCGGCAGTCCTGCAGGACCGAAAGTCTCACCATGACCGTCTCGGTATCGGTCCTTTCGGCAAGAGACTTCAGACGCCCGAGCTCTTCAGGCATACACACTATCAGCTTATCCGCCGTTTCCGGAGAGACCCTGAGCAGCATTATATTTCTAAGCTGACTTGTAAGTTCTTCACACAGGCGCGTAAGGTCCTTTGACATATCATAGAGTGAAGCGGTTATAGCAAGGGCACGCGCCGTATCGCGGTCCGCTATAGAATCCAGCATATCATAGAGGTAGTCTCTGCCGGCTATCCCCACAGTATCCGAAACCGCCGCCGAATCCACCGTATCAGCACACGCCGAGCACTGGTCGAGCAGCGACACAGCGTCTCTCATACCTCCGTCGGCGAGCTTTGCTATCATCGCCGCACCATCATCGGTGAGGTCTATCTTCTCCTGCGAGGCGATATATTTCAGGCGTTTGGCGATGTCCTCCGACTTTATGCGGCGGAAATCGTACCTCTGGCAGCGAGAGACTATCGTCGCCGGCACCTTGTGTATCTCGGTAGTTGCGAGAATGAATTTAACGTAATCGGGCGGCTCCTCCATTATTTTCAGAAGCGCATTGAACGCGCCCGTTGAGAGCATATGCACCTCGTCGATGATGTATATCCTGTATTTTCCCCGCTCGGGAGTATATATCGCTCCGTCACGCAGGTCGCGGATATTATCCACGCCGTTGTTGGAGGCTGCGTCTATCTCCACAATATCGGTGAGAGCTCCGCTGTCCGCATCGCAGCAGATATCGCATTCAAGGCAGGGGTTGCCGTCCTTCATATTACGGCAGTTGACAGCCTTTGCAAGTATCCTCGCGCAGGTGGTCTTGCCCGTTCCGCGCGAGCCTGTGAAAAGGTATGCATGAGCCGTTTTTCCGGAGATTATCTGATTTTTCAGCGTATCGGTCGTGTGCTGCTGAGATATCACGTCGTCGAACGTGAGCGGCCGCCATTTACGATATAAAGCCTTATACACGGGATATCCTCCTTCATTCGGAGTCCTCTGCGCCGCTGCTTCGCGTTTCAAGCACTACCGCTGCCTGGATCTCCTTATAATATCTTGCATAGTCCACTGCGTCTTCGATGTTGTTGAGCAATGCCAGTCTGTAAAGCTCCTCGCCTTTTTTTATGTGGTGGAGCAGCGTATGTGCGATAGCAGCTCCCCCGAGAGCCTCGGCGTAGGATTCCCGCCGTTCTATAGCCTCATCAAACCATTTCAGCGCATTTTCTCCGTCATTGAGTCTAAGATATATCATACCTATCTCGTAACGTGCACGGCGGCTGTATTTTTTGCCGCTGTCCATCAACTCGGTCAGTATTGCTGCAGCCCTCTCTGTTTCACCGTTTGCCGCACAGCAGCGTGCCGTGAATATGGGCAGCTCTGCTATCGCAAAGCCGTGCTCCTTTGCCTTTTCGTAGCACATGACCGCATTCGGAAAGCAGTTCATAATGTGATAACAGCGGCCCCTGTAAAACGAAAGGATACCGCGTTCTGATTCGTCCATAGCAAGCTGAGGATCGTCAAGATCGGTAAAAATTTCGAGGGCGCTGCGGAATTCTCCCCTGTGATAGATTTCAACGCCCTTGCGGAAAGTCCTTGATTTTTTGCTGAATCCGGCAAAATCATCTCCTATCAGCATATTGTCGTATTTATGCACGGGTCTGCGCTTGAATATCATCATAAAAACGCAGCAGATCCCTATCGAGACTGCCTGAAATATCAGCATGAATATCACGGAATCGAGAAATGTGAATTCGTCCTCTCCGCTGCCGAAAACGATATACAGCAGTGCGATGATGTAAAACCACACCACGCCTAAGACCGTACCGGCTACTATGCCGCTAAAAAAATCCCTTATGAATCTATGCCAGAGGGCGAGCAATTTTTTCATAATTTCAACCTTTCGCAGTATGAACAGGTTAATAAGGACTCTATTAAAAATTCCGGAGCATAGATGTGCAGGCTTGCTGCGGCACACAAAACGATCCGCTTAATGCTGCTCGGTCTCCCGCCTGACATGGTTCACGGGGTCTTGTTGCACAGGGCCCGCACATCTATATTCCGGAATTTCCTTGAAAATTCACAGGGCAAATTCTTTTGCCCCTTGCGAGCAGTATTGTGCTCCTTTAGTATGATATCACAAATCCTTCGCTTTGTCAAGCACTAAATCAGGTTTTATAGTCGAACCGTGTAGGGGCGCCCTTGTAGCGCCCGCGGAACGCCGTGAACGGCGTTCCCTGCATCTGCGCCCTAATGCCTCTATTTCACCGCTTCGCGTATCATGCGGCATATCTGGGTCACAGCAAACGGTATTACTGCAAGTCCGGTCACTTCGAGAAGGTTCTTCGCAGTGAACGAATCGCTCACATTCATTATGCCGTGCACAGGCGTTATCATGAGCGCACATATAAGCAGCAGAGCTCCTGCACAGAATGCTCCCACAGTGAACATATTCTTGGTGAAGCCGAGTCTTGCAAGCGAGTACCTGCCTCTGCTGTCAAAGCCCTCGAAAAGCCTTGCAAGGCAGAGAGTTCCGAAAGCCATTGTGCTCGCCATTGCCGCAGAGTCCGCACCACCCTTGCCTATCATGAAAGCGATCATTACGCACGCCGCTATTATCACACTGTGGAAAAGGATATACACTCCCGTTTCCTTATTGAGCACAGATTCCTTCGAGGAACGGGGCTTTTCGCTCATTACCCCGGGCTGCATAGGCTCCATACACAGCGCCAGTGCAGGAAGCGAATCCGTCAGAAGATTGATGAACAGCAGGTGTACCGGTGTGAAGGGCAGCGGCAGATTGAGCAGAGTGGTCAGCAGAACGACGATTATTGCCGCAGCATTTCCGGCAAGCAGGAACTTTATCGCATTTTTGATGTTGCTGTAAATGCACCGTCCGTTCGCTACAGCCTTTACAATAGTCGCGAAATTGTCGTCGGCGAGTATCATTGAGGCGGCGTCCTTCGAGACCTCCGTACCGGTAATGCCCATCGCAACGCCAACGTCAGCCTTTTTCAGCGCAGGAGCGTCATTTACGCCGTCTCCGGTCATAGCTACGACCATGTCCTTTTTCTGCCACAGATCAACTATTCTTATCTTGTGGACCGGCGAAACCCTCGCATATACCGATACTCTTTCAAGCTTCGCAGAGAGCTCCTCGTCGGAGATATTATCGAGCTCGCTTCCGTCGAGGGCGAGATCTCCGTCCTTATAAATACCTATTTCACGCGCTATAGCGACCGCGGTAAGCTTATGATCGCCCGTTATCATCACGGGCTTTATTCCTGCGGAGATACATTCCGCAACGGCAGCCTTGCTCTCCTCACGCGGAGGATCTGTCATAGCTGTAAGCCCAATATAGATGTAGTCCTCCTCGTCGCCGAGAGTTATCGGCTTGTCCGATCCGAGTATCTTCTTCGCGAACGCAAGGACTCTCATTCCGTTCTCCGAATACTTCAGGTTCGCAGCCTTTATGCCGTCAATGTCCTCATCGGTTATCGGACGAATTCCCGATTCGGAAAGGACGTATTTCAGCCTCGGAAGGAGTACGTCCACCGCGCCCTTTGTGAAAGCTGTACGCTCGCCGTTTATCATATGCACGGTAGTCATGAGCTTTCTGTCGCTGTCGAACGGGAGCTCGTCGATACGCAGGTTCTCCTCCCTTATGCGCAGATATTCCTCGTTGCCGATATACTCGGAAAGAGCTGTCTCAGTCGGATCGCCGAGCCATGAATCATCGGATTTGGCAGCGTCGTTGCAAAGAGCCATTGCCAGAATGAGCTCCTTTACAGCGTCCTCGCTCGGGAATGTCAAATCGCGGACAGTCATGCGATTCTGAGTAAGAGTTCCGGTCTTATCCGAGCAGATTATGGAAACGCAGCCAAGTCCCTCTACGGCTTTAAGATCCTTTATTATTGCCTTTTGCTTTGACATTTTCTGGGTACCTATCGCAAGCGATATCGTGATTATCGAGCTCAGCGCCTCAGGGATAGCGGCAACCGCAAGAGCTACTGCGAACATGAGCGAATCGACTATTGGCTTTCCGTTCACAAAATAGGTAAGCAGGAAAACGACGATACATATGCAGATTATAGCTATCGAGAGCACCTTGCTGAATTTATCGAGACTGACCTGAAGAGGAGTTTTCTTCTTCTTTGCGTTCTGCATGAGTGAGGCTATCTTGCCTATCTCAGTGTCCATGCCTACGGCCGTGACCGCAGCGACTCCCCTGCCGTTAGAGATGTTCGAGCCCGAATATATCATGTTCAGTCTGTCGCCGAGCGCAAGCTCCTGAGCGTCTATGGTATCGGCGGACTTGTTCACATTCAGAGATTCACCTGTGAGCGCACTTTCATTTACCTGAAGCGAAGCCGCTTCGAGGAGACGTCCGTCCGCAGCCGCAACATTTCCCGCTTCTATGAGAAGGATATCGCCCACAACTACTTCGGCAGCGGGTATCTCGGTCTGCGAGCCGTTTCTGATGACTCTCGCGTTCGGCGAGCTCATTGCCTTGAGGCTCGCAAGCGACTTCTGTGCCTTGACGTGCTGAACAGTTCCCAGTATCGCATTCATGATAAGCACCACAAGTATAACTATAGTGCTGCCGATCTCGCCGCTTATCATCGAAATTATCGAAGCAATTATCAGTATAGCTACCAGAAGGTCGGCAAACTGCTCAAGAAAGACCATTATTATGCTCTTCTGCTTTTCTTCAGAAATGGCGTTCTCACCGTATTTTTCGCGGCTTTTGATGACCTGCTCGTCGGTCAGACCGTTTGCAGCGTCCGTACCGAGTTCCTTGATAACGCTCTGTGCGTCGCAATTGAAGTATTCCATGATTACCTCCGTTTAGATTAATGGCTGCAAAGAAAAAAGACCTTTATTGCAGCGGGATGCGCAATAAAAGTCTTGCTACAGCGTCAGAGACGACCTCCGACGCCTTGTCCGCCCGACGGCATACCTGCCGTGGTAATGGCGATGCGGACGCTCCACAGTATGCTGCGGAGAAGCTACTCCCTTTTATACATTGTATATTTTACCACCGAAAAGCGCCGATGTCAAGCGGTAGGGTTCTTTTTTTCGTAAAAATATCGTCATTTTAGATGAAATAATATGTATAAAACCACAGTAAAATTTAAAAACCATTTACATTTTGGCAACTTTTTTCATATTTTCTTGCATTATTCATAACCTTATGTTATAATGTTATCATTCAAGGCTAAGGCAGTTTTCTGCTGAGCCTGATTTTTCAGGAGGATAATATATGAAAAAGCTTACTTCAATTTTAATGGTATGTACTATCGCTGTGGGAGCTTTCGCTTCCTGCGGTGACAACGACAGCAAGGAGAAAAAGTCCAAGGTTCCTGATATCTCGGGAAAGTGGGAAATGGACGACATGGGCAGCTACGATGTTGACGGCGGAGGTCTCATCTTCACCGAGGACGGCAAGGGCTCTATGTATGTTGATGTTTCTTCCCTTCTCTACATGGAAGAAGACGGTCTGAACATCGGCGGCATGGTTCTCGAAAAGGAATACATCACCTATGACGGTCTCAATTTCAGCGTCAACATGAACGACATGGATATGCTCACAATGAAAAAGACCGAGCAGACCGATGCCGACGTTTACGACGGACAGTACGATCTCGTAAGCGGTCTGCTCACCGATTCTCTTATGGAAAGCCTCACCGAAAATCTCAGCAAGGATAAGGCTGACATTGACCTTGACCTCGTTCTCGACGGCCAGACTTCAACAGTTATTCTCAATAATGTGCTCACTTATACTATCGACAGCAAGAACATAACCCTTGACGGATATGCCGAGCTTGTAGGCGAGGAATCCACTGACAATTCATTTGAGTATACACTCGACGGTGATACTCTTACGATCAAAAACGACGATGAAACTCTTGAGCTCCACAAGGCAGAATAAGACGGAAGGCGGTCATTGACCGCCTTTTTAGCTGTGTTTATCTGTCGGCTCTGCCCATACGATGCCTGAAACATTAAGCCTAGTACTATTCCCCTAAACTCCAATAGATATTGGAGTTTAGGGGAGCGCCCGCTGGGCGGGCTACAATCGGCTATGCCGATTGCCGTCTCATGCGATCCTCTACGCCGCCTGCGACGGCTGAATTCGGATAGATCTTATCTATCCGAATTTAGATAATATAAGTATTGATTTTTCAGTATTTCTGTGTTATAATGTATAAATCAATATCTATCACATATTCCGGAGGTGAAAATTTGTATGGACGGTGCTCCCGACGGCAGTAACCATAAACGCTGCCTTTTATACAGACTTTAGCAGCAATCTGTTATCCGCTGAAAATTTACTGTATAAAAGGAGAATTGAAAATGACAGGACATATAATCCTTCAGATCATACTTATCGCCGCGACAGCAGCACTTACATATTGTGAGGCGTCAGTCGCTGCACTCAGCGACAGCCGTATCGAAAAGCTTGACGGCAGCAGCGATAAAAAGTCGCTCAGGCTCAGAAAGCTTTACCAACGCAAGGAAAAGTTTCTATCCGCTGCACATACCGCGGTAACATTTTCAGCTCTTCTTTGCTCCGCTCTCGCTTCATATAATTTTGCACTGCCTCTTGCACAAGCCATCTCGAAAAAAACACAGGCTGTTCCGGAATCAGCCCTCGGTTATATTTTTGCCGTGCTCCTGACGCTTTTTACAGCCTTTATAGTGATATCTCTCGGCGAGATCGTCCCTATGCGTGCGGCGTCAAAAGATCCGGAACGTGCAGCCCTGAGAACAAGCAGAGCTTCGCTTTTTATATCAGTTATCTTCGCTCCGCTTGTCCTGCTGACCAAGGCATTAGCAGGAGTCGTCCTGCGCATGATAGGAATAGACCCTGATAAGGAGTTCAATACCGTCACTGAAGAAGAGATACTGATGATGTCGGATGAAGGTGCGGAAAAGGGTACTATTGATGAGGACGAAAACCGTATCATCAAGAATGTTTTTGCATTCGATGACATGACAGCAGATCAGGTCTGCACACACAGGACCGACGTTTCTGTCCTCTGGAGCGGCGACGATATAAGCGTATGGGAAGAAACTATCCACCGCACACGTCATTCCAACTTCCCTATCTGCGGCGACAGCGTCGATAATGTCATCGGCGTGCTCGACGCAAAGGATTACTTCCGGCTTGACGATAAGAGCCGCGAAAATATTATGGCGAATGCCGTGCGCGAACCCTATTTCGTTCACGAAAATATGAAAGCCGACCGCCTTTTTGAGCATATGAAACAGGTCGGAGCAGACCATTTCGCCGTGGTCGTTGACGAATACGGCGGCATGAGCGGTATACTTACCGTTACTGATCTTGTTGAAGAGCTCGTCGGCGACTTTGCAGACGATGATGACGATGAACCGGCTATCAGGCTCGAGAAGCTTTCCGACAGCGTATGGCTCGTGCCCGGGATAACCTCCCTTAGCGATGTTTGCGAGGAACTCGGCGCGGAGCTTCCGGAGGACAAATACGATACCTTTGGCGGCTATGTTATAGCTGAGCTTGGTGAGATACCGAAGGACGGCTCTCAGGTCAGCCTTGACTCAGACAGCCTGCACATTAACGTTCTTGAGGTAAAGCACCACAGGATCGAGCTATGCAGGGTCGAGAAGCTGTCGCCTGAAATATCCGGAAACGAATAATAATAAAAAAGGGGCTTTTATAAGCCCCTTTAATTATTACTTTTCTACCGAAGCCTGCGCATATCTTGTCAGTGCAATAGAAGCGTCGCGTCCGTCAACAATGCCATTGAAATCGAGGTCAGCAATGATCTCGTCGATCTCGGACTCTTTGCCGGAAGATATCATTGCGTAATGAGTCAGTATCGCCGATGCGTCTATGCCGTCGAGCACTCCGTTGAAGTCAACATCTCCCATCAGATCGCTGCACTCCGGCAGCTCTGCCCACTGGAAGGAGTGGAGAGTCGAGGGTTGACGTATTTTCCAGTCGCTGTGACAGGATTTCTCCGCGCCCACCTTCTCATCATTCTGAAGGAACCAGTAATATTCGACTCCGTCTCCGCCCCTGTCCCAAGTGGGATCAACGTGGAAGTAATGATCGCCCAGCCTGACGATCACCCACGCATGATTGTACGTCTGCACATAGCACGACTCTATCCCTGTCTCATGAAGCAGAAGATTCAGTGCTCTGGCATATCCGTCGCATACTGTAGAATCGTTAAGGAATATTGAAGAATCGGCATGGTTCTTAGGATCACTCTCGTTCCCTCCGTCATATGAAGCCGCAAGGCATACCCAGTCGTGGAGCGCCTTTAGCTTTTCCATGTCGCTCATGCCGTCGGTAACGACTTCGCTTACGGTCTGCTTTACCATATGCTCAACATATGCATTGATAAATCCCACATCGTCGGCACCGCCGAAGCAGCTCCTGACGGTATCAAGCATTTCAGGTCTTATGTTGCCGTTTTCGTCGAGAACGTCCTCTCCGTTGAGCTTCATGAGCGCGGTGCAGCCCTCAAAAGCTTGTCCGTTCAGGACAGCGCCCTCGGGAATATTGACGTTTTCGAGACTTGTGCAGTTACGAAAGCATGCAATACCGAACGTCATTGCCTCAGCAAATGTTATCTCCTTCAGTGAATCGAGCCCAATGAAGGTTGAGTAATTGAGTGTTATCGCACCCTCGAATGTAAGGCTTTCGACCGTCTCGCAGCCGCTGAGCACCTTATCGCCTATCGAGACAACAGATGCAGGGAAGGTAAATTCTTTAAGACTTGTCCCCGCAAATGCCTCTGAGGCTATGGTTATGCTGTTGGCGTCCTCGGGGAAATTTATCTCCGTGAGCGCCTTACAGTTCTCAAACGCATTCCTGCCTATCGAGATATCTCCACCGCCGCTGAAATTGACAGTTTTCAGCTCGGTCACACCCTGAAATGCTTCGCGTCCCATATCGACATTCGGAGGCAGGTTTACCTCTTCGATATGTGAATCTGACAGCCACAGGTCGGGCATATTGCAGCTTTCTCCCATATATGTGACCGATTTTATAAATTCCATAGTGCCGATATCTGCTCTGACTCCCTCGGGGATATATACGGAAACGCGCTTGCCGTCATAATAGTCCTCACAATTGTCGGGAAAATTGAGGTTTACTTCGGAGACCCCATATCCATTTAGCTCGGCGGGAAGATATATATCCGTGTCCGTGCCGTTGTATCGCCACACCTCAAGAAGATAATGAGACGGCTTTTCGTTCATACTGAAAACAGGTCTCACATCCCATTCGCCGAACCTCAGGTATTTCTGATTGCTGCCTTGATTGTAAACTACATTATCGGGAAGCTTGACATTTACATTGTAAAAGGCACTCGCTTCTGCGAATACAGGGGTATCGGGGAAGTCGATGGTTTTCAGCTCGTCACAGCCGTAAAACGCCAAGCTGCGTATGAGCATTACGCCCGACGGGATATTAATCGACTCGATATTCGAGTTTTGAAATGCGCACGATCCTATATAAACGATACTTTCGGGCAGAGTTATGCTTTTCAGCTCCGCAGTGGGATCGTTTGCAGCCTCGCCGCGCCAGTTCTCATTCTCGATATAGACCTCGTTGCTTGCGGCAACAGTGATAACGGGCGTCACATCTTCGGGGTCTGACCAAGTAAAGTTTTCCGTATAGAAGCAGTAGTTGTCTATAGCGATAACAGGATAATCCGCAATGCTTTCGGGGATAACAAGGTCGGTCTCCGCGCCCTCATATCCCGCAACCCACAGCTCATCGGAAATTATGTTAGTTTCACTTGTTGCGTTGTTTACGTATCGCATATTTGCATAGGAAACGCCATTGGGCATTGTGAACATAAATACGCTCTTTCCGAGGAAGCCGTCTGCAAGATATGTAACGGTTTCGGGGATAGTGATCCACATATCAACAGACGTTGAGCCCGAATCGTCAAACGGAGTACCCTCGATACCGGCAACGGTGTAACCGTCGATGCTTTCAGGAACTGAAATGACAGACGTTTTTTCGTTTTCTGCCGTCCATTTCGTAATAACCGCGCAGGTCTCGCCCTCCGAGCCCTCTACGTCGTCACGCAGCTCATATTCCCAGCTGCCGCACGTGTAGGTCACGTACTCTGCGGATACCTGTGTTAAATGCAGTACATCTGGCAGTGAACCGATACATATCGCCGCCGCCAGTGTGAATGATGCGATTGATCTTAAAATTCTCATATAGCTCCTCCTTTCCTATATACTGCCCTCTATTGCAACACACAATAAAATGTGTGTTGCAATCTGCGAAGCAGTCGCAATGCCGCATAGCGGCTTTGCGAGGGCATTATAAACGCAGCGGTGTACGGCGTAAAACGCCGTACACCGCAAAAGCGGCAAATTGTAAAAAGCTGTGCTTTTTACAATAGCGCGTAGTATAAAACAGCACAGGGACAGATACTGATATCTGCCCCTGCTGCTCTGCGCTTGTTATCCAAGTACTACTGTTATATCATTTATATCTGCAAGCTTTTCAGCAGGTACATAATTTCCGCTGAGCTTCTCGCCGTTTAGCGTGAGCGACTTTACTCCGCTTTCCTTATGGGCTGAATTATCAACGGTAATATTGAGCTTCTTGCCGCGGAAATTCTTCTCTATCTTAAAGCCGTCCCAGCTTGAGGGGATAGAAGGAGAAATAACGATGCCGTCAGCGTCTGGTCTCATACCGCAGATACCCTCAACGCAGCCCACCATTACTGTCGAAGCCGTACCCGTGAGCCAGTGAACGTGCGAGCGTCCCTCAAACGGAGAAGCCTTGCTCTCGGTGAACTGTCCGTGTACATAGGGCTCCATAACCCTTATTTCCGCTTTGTCGTTCATTGCGGCAGGCGAGCTTTCAAGGAAGTACTCAAACGCTCTGTCTCCGTGACCGAGAAGCGACTCCGCCAGTATCAGCCAGCCCTGCGACTGTGAGAAGATACCGCCGTTTTCCTTTGTGTCGGCATTGAAGATGTGCATAAGAGCTCCATCAAAATAGTGATCCTTGTACGGAGGCTCGAGGAGCTTTGCTCCATAAGGAGTATTGAGTATATTGTGTACGCTGTCCATTGCCTTGTCCGCCTGAGCTATTGAAGCGAAGCCTGAGATAACGCTCCAGCTCTGGGGATTGAGCCACATATTCGCCTCGGGATCTTTCTTTGCACCAACGACAACGCCGTCCTCACGTATTCCGCGGATAAATCTGTCCTCGTCCCAGCACTCTTCGAGAGAATCGCCCAGCTTCTTCTGAACGTCGTTGATATAAGCGATGTAATCCTTGTCGTCCCTTGCGGCAGCCATTTCCCTGATAACGGTCATAGCATAGTAGAGCTGGAACGCAACGAATGTAGACTCGCCCTTTGCGCCGAGGCGGAGGCAGTCGTTCCAGTCAGCATGGAGACCTGCGGGCATATCGTGGTCGCCGAGGCGCTCCATTGAGAAGCGGATAGCGTTCTTGAGGTGGTCGTAAACGGTAGCCTCTCCGCCGTTTGCATAAACGATGACTTCATCGAGGAACGCCTTGTTGCCGCTCTCGCCGATGTACTTGACGATAGTCGGGAAGAGCCAGAGAGCGTCGTCCGCACGGTATGAGGGGTGACCGGTTTCCTTAACGTAATCGGGATCATCGGGAGTATTCTCGTGACCGGCGTTGTGGTTGAACTTAACAAGCGGAAGTCCGCCGCCGTTATCTACCTGAGCCGAGAGCATGAAGCGTATCTTGTCCGCAGCCATTTCAGGGTCAAGGTGGATAATGCCCTGAATATCCTGAACTGTATCGCGGTAGCCGTAGCCGTTGCGGAGTCCGCAGTATACGAAGGAAGCGGCTCTCGACCATATAAAGGTTATGAAGCACTGATATGCGTTCCATACATTTATCATATTGTTGAACTCTGCCGAAGGAGTATCTACCTTGAAGTTTGAGAGCTTGCCATGCCAGTAGCTCTTGAGCTGCTCTATTTCAGAATCAACCTTACCTGCCTGCTGGTACGCATTGAGGATAGCGTCAGCCTGCTCGTTGTCGCGCTGACCGAGAATATAGATGAATTCCTTGGTCTCGCCCGCAGCAAGAGTGATATCGCTCTGGAGCGCACCGCATGAGTTGGTATTGAAGTTCATCTCGCCATTGCATTTTCCGCTCTCGACCGCGATAGGATTTGAGTATGTCCTGTAAGGACCTATAAAGCTGCTGAGCGAGCCGTTGTATGCAGATATCGGCTGACCCACCATGCCGAAGAAGCGCTCACGGTGATTAGAGCCCGAAGCGTCCTTTCCGGAATTCTCGTTGATATGCTGGAGTATCTTGTTGCCCTCAAAGCTTGTGCGTGTAATGAAAAGCGTATACTGAAGATTTACCTGATCCTGCTCATAGTTGTTATCGTTGGTGAACTCAACAAAGCCGTAAACAGAGAGCTTTCTCTCCTTATCGCTGTTATTTGTTATCTTAGAGCGCCACACCTCGTAGGTCTTGCCCTGAGGAACGTAATATGTAGTCTCTGACTTTATGTCGGCATACTCAGCCGTGATGATCGTGTAAGCCGTACCGTGGCGGCACTCGCTCTTATACTGATCGAGCGGCTTGCCTACGGGCTGCCATGAAGCCGACCAGTAATCGGCGGTGTCATTATCCCTGATATAGATGTATCTTCCGGGGAGAGCCATATCGGAATTGAAGCGGAAGCGCGAGATCCTTCCATTTGCTCCGGACTTTACGAAGCTGTAGCCTGCTGCATTATTTGATATCATTGCGCCGTACTCAGGGTCGCCGAGATAATTTGCCCATGGTGCAGGAGTTGCGGGGTTAGTGATGACGTATTCCTTGTTTTCAAGGTCAAAATGTCCGTACTGCATAATTCATTCTTCTCCTTCTGTAACTGAAGCGGAGTGCTGCCGCTCTCAGATTATACTGCTTCAATTATACCATTTTTTTTCACTTCTTGCAAGAGCTTTTTGTGAATTTATGGAGGGATTTTGAATTTTTTTGAAATATCTGTTTCTCATCAATAGAAAAAAAGGTTTCAGCTTGCAGCAAACATTTTTGTATTATCCGAGGCTTTTTTGGATTTTCATGCAATTATTTGTATACTTTGCAATATAACGCCGTCGAAACATTGTGCAAAATAGCAGAAAATCTGAAATGAACAGAACTTTTTTGAGATTTTCCCTTGACGTTTTGTCACAAATAGTTTATAATAACTGTAGTGTTAAATAATCACTGAATTATTAACACTCGTTTTGTTGTCTCCTTTCTTTTGTTCTACACATATTTATTTTATTTGTTTATCTAAACGAAGCAGGGTTTTACCCTGCTTATTTTTTTGCGCAGTGTCCGCGCTGCCGAGCCACGTCGTTACTACCTGCAAATAGGTTCGCACTCTCTCGGTGCACCGTACCCAAACCACACCTGCAATTCTGATCCGTCCGCAGCCGCGGCACCACAATTCTCACTTTTTATGCGAACACCCCGGGAGCCGCCCTTCTCTGAGTTCTTGCAGCTGATCTATTACCTGCTGAAAATATAATAAAGTATCCCGTAGAGCACCGACGCTGAGCACCCATACAGTATCACGGGACCTGCTATAGTGAAGATCTTAGAGCCCACTCCGAGCACATAGCCCTCCGACTTCGCCTCTATCGCAGAGGAGCTTATCGCATTTGAGAATCCGGTTATCGGCACAAGAGTTCCCGCTCCGGCGTGCTTTGCAAGCTTCTGATACCATCCGAAGCCCGTGCAGATCGAGCTCAGTCCCACAAGGATTATCGAGGTCCACGTTCCCGCCTCGGTCTTGTCAAGACCGTAGTACTCAAACATCGACATGAAAAGCTGCCCTATAACGCAGATCGTTCCGCCCACGAGAAACGCTGCGCTCACATTCACTTTAGCGTTTGACTTCGGGGAAGCCTGCCTGCTCATTTCGCCATACAGTTCGGGGGTTATATTCATGTTATCATCTCCTTGCGGATATTATCTGCAGGATATCAAAAATTATACATTTTTAGTATAAGCAGAAATAATGCAGGCTCACAAAAAATGACGACCTGTTAGTCAGCTTCCCTTAACGGAAAAAGTGGATCACCGAGCCTGAAATAGTGGGCTCGGTAATTTTATGCCACGATTCCGACGGAGGGAGCTCCTCTTAGGTCGTCATTTTTTTACATCGTCACCACGAAGCAGATACTTCTGCCCTCCTGATTCTCGACGTGTACCTTAAATTTATGCTTGTCGATAATAGACTTGGCAATAGCAAGTCCGAGACCGTATCCGCCTGTTGCGCGGTTGCGGGATTCGTCACTGCGGTAGAAGCGCTCAAAGATCTTGTCCTTTTCGCTCTCCTTCACGCCCTCTCCGGTATTGAATACCGAAAAGACCTTCTTATCTCCGTGCTTTATGAGCGAGACCTTGACCGTTCCGCCCTCGTTTGAGTATTTAAGAGCGTTGTCGATGAAAATAGCCATCATCTGCTTTACGTGACGTTCGCTGCCGTTTATCGTAAGTCCCTCCTCGATATCGACCTCGAAATTCCTGTTCATCTCAAACGCCTGACATTCAAAAGGAAGCGCCGTATTTTCGGCTGCTTTGCTCAGATCAAAGTCAACGCAGATGAAATCGGTAGTATTGTTCTCAAGCCTTGTAAGGTTAAGCAGGTCGTTGACGAGGACATTCATTCTGTCCGTCTGTGACTTGATATAGTTAAGCCACTTATTTTCTCCTATCTCTCCGGCAAGAACATCAGCGTTTGCAGAAATGACCGTAAGCGGAGTTTTAAGCTCGTGGCTCGCATCGGAAACGAACTGCTTCTGACGTTCAAAGGCGATCTTGATAGGCTGTATGCTCTTTTTACTCAGGAAATATGCTGCGATCGAAAGTACAATAACGCTTATAGCACCTATTATAATAGTAGTACGGTTGAACTGATCGAGCGTATCCATTTCGGCGCTCTTGTCAGTAAAGACCATAAGGGTACCATTCTCCTTAGGCTGGCGATAGAACTGATATATGTGATTTACCATTCCGGTCTGCGCGCCGTCGTCAAGTATAGCGGTAATGTATTTCTGCGCAGTCTCTTCGGTAATATCGTCGTTGTTGAGAGTAGCAAGATAATTGCCCTGCTTATCAGCCATTATAACGAAGAAATCTATGGAACCAAGCGTCTTAGGAACAGGCTCTATTCGGATCTCACCGCTCTGAGGATCTCCGCCGTTCTGTGCGCCGCTCTGTCCTCCGTTCTGACCGTTGCCCTGCGCGCCGTCCTGTCCGCCATTCTGACCGTTGTCCTGCGCTCCGCCTTGTCCGCCATTCTGACCGCCGCCATACTTCTCAGTAGGCTTCTGAGTTGTGGTCTCGGTATTGGCAAGAAGCACAATGCTTCCCGCTTCTTCCTGATCGTCTGTCTGATCTATAACAAAATTGCCGCCGTACTCATCCGTAATTTCATATTCCTCGCCGTCGGTCTCTTCGTATTCGTCATCATCATCATCTTCTTCTCCGGAGGAGCCGACAGAAGCATCGGTATCGTAATACCATCTTCCCCAATCAGAAAAAGGATCGGGATTGGGATACTGCTGGTCCCCGTCTTGTTCCCAAGGATCTCTGTGCCAAGGATCTTCATTTCCTTCGCCGGGCTTTGGAGGTACGGTGGTTACCTGCGTCGTCTGTGCCGGAGCCTGTGTGGTAGGAGCAGCAGTTGTCACAACAGGCTGCTGTGTAGGCTTAGCAGTAGTCTGAGGCTGTTGGGTCTGTTGTTGCTGCTGCTCAGTCTGACCTTCTGTAGAAGGAGCAGCTGTCCCGGAGGCTGTACCGGCGCTTGTCTGAGGCTGGTGAGCTTCTGTATTCTGAGCCGGCGGAACCGTTGCGGGCAAGGTCGTTTCGCCCTCTTTATCCTTCTCAGAAGACGGCTCGGTGACATCGGTCGTGTCCGGCTGAGTAGTTGCTTCCTGCGAAGGTCTTGTTTCATCATTTCCCGGCTCTCCCTCCGGCTTTGAAGGAGGCTCTTCACCGCCGTGATCATCTTTATGATGATCCATTCCGTTCGGATCGGTATAAGTAAACGTAGATGTAGAATCGTCATACTCAACGCCTTCAGCGATCTGTTTTAATACTTGCTGAGACTGTTTCTGCATCACTGCCTCTGTAATTATATTTATGGAACTGAGCATAGCGACAAATACGGCAATGAGTATGCTGGTAATAATAGCAAAAAGCTTAAGCTGTGCTTTTTTGAACATATAGCGCACTCCTTATTCAAGCGAATAGCCTATTCCTCTGGCTGTCTTTATCTGTACAGGAGCTGATATCGCCGTGAGCTTTTTTCTCAGGAAGGATATGTATACCTCGATATTGTTGTATTCAACATCGCTTTCATAGCCCCAGATCTTCTCGATGATGCGCTCCTTTGGGAGTATCTGATGGGGATTGGAGATAAGAAGCTCCATTATCTGATATTCTTTAAGGCTGAGCTTTACATCGTTGCCCTGCCACATGACAGAGCAGGTATTCTTATTGAGCTCAAGCCCGTTGTAATCGAGCTTGTTTTCATCGACGATCTCGCCCTTTCTTCTCGTCAGAGCGCGGACTCTTGCGAGGAGTTCGCCTGTGACAAAGGGCTTTGTCAAATAATCATCAGCCCCGCAATCGAGTCCGTTGATCTTGTCCTCGACCTCACTCCTTGCAGTCAGCAGGAGGACAGGAGTGTTTATTTTTTCCGCTCTCAGATTCCTGAGTATCTCTATCCCGTTCATTCCGGGAAGCATTATATCAAGGATTATGCAGTCATAAACGTCTGTGAGGGCGTTATCGAGTCCGTCAACGCCATTATAGACCGTATCGACGCTGTACATATTTCTTTTAAGTATTTCTGTAAGCGCATCGGCAAGCTGCATTTCGTCTTCAACCACAAGCAATCTCATTATCAATTTCCCCTTTTTTATGGAGTGTAAATACAATACCCCAGATTATCTTATATTATACCATAAAACATTGAAATAGTCTTAAAACACATTATATTTAAAATGTTGATTAATAGAAAAATCACCGTGTTTTTTGTGCACTTCAACAGTTTTATTCAAAAATGAGCTATCAAATATTGACTAAGTATTAAATTTGTGTTAGAATTATCTATGCAGTAAAAAATCAGTATTATATTACAAAAAGTTGTTCAGGGATCGGAGGGAATTCAGCATGATATCACCAACAGAACGTAAAAAGAACAGCTTCGCCAAATCGCTGCTGCCGTCGTTCGGCGCAGAGATGAAGAAATACGAAGAGATCTATCAGCTCTACGCAAACGAAGGTTATACCAAAGAGCTCTGTGAGCAATATGCCGACGCTTTTATAGACGGCGTGAAAAAGCCCGCCGCCGAGGATATCATACAGCTTGCCGAGCTGTACGACAGAATGCACGATAATAAATCCGCTCTTTTCTACCTTGATATGCTAATGGAGAAAAAACTCAGCGGAGACGATAAATTCAACTTCTGCGTCGCCGCGCTCAAAGCCTACAGCAAGCTCGGCAACTGGCGCGATGCAGAGGATTTTCGCACCGAAAACATCAACTTTATGCAGAATTTCACCCAGAAAAGATCTCAGCAGCAGCAGGCGGATATGTACATTGCCCTTGCCCTTGCAGACTGCGCTGCCAAACGATATACTGACGCTTTCAGGCTTTTGAAATTCGGATACAAACCTCATGGCAAGAACGATACAACGCTTCTTGAGATATTTATCACCGGCGCATATATTTTCGCCTGCTCAGGGGATCAGGAAGGACTTGAAGACGCACTTAACAACTCCAGGAGTTGTCTTAAGCTTTTCAGTGGATTTGAATTTGACTGGATGCAGAGCTACTACCAGCAGCGCATCGAGGAAGCCAGCAAAGCAATAATATAACATCACACAATAAGCTCCCGATATTTTTCAGGAGCTTATTTGCATTTTCAGACCGTCTCGATGTATTCAGAAACAAAAAATCCAAAAAAATTTCGCAATCTTTTTGCCGGAAACTTTTGTATTTGTTTTAATCAGCGATTCCGAGCGCAAAAGCTTTCCTTTCAAGATCCGAAGTCAAAAATATGTTGTTTTTGTGCTGCTATTTTTTTGTCAAGAGATTATGGCTATATATAGCCGTTTGGGAATTGCAATTATATTTTACTTTATAAATATTTAAGAAATTTTATTGTTTGTTTACAAATTGTGTACTAATCTTTAAAATTTACTTATTCATTTTCAATTAAATAATTTTTTATAATTTATTATGGCAATTTTCTGCTAATTCTGAGCAATATATTCAATTGAACTTCTCGTAACTTTGTTTTATAATACAATTGTTGGCAGCGAGAAATGCCGAAATTTCGGCTTTCGCTCCACAGCATAATTACATTCAGATACATTTTTGTGTCCTGTAACAAATCGGCAAATATGGTCGTATTTTCTGCCGCTCGGTTTAAACTCCGCCGGGCTTGATCTCACCTCCAAGTCGCACTAACATCTCAACCCAAAAAGCTGTTATCAACATTAATGCCTATAATATGTTTGATCGCCTAAATCAGCTTTCAGTCACTTTATCCGTTTCACTAATCACCATATCACAGCAGATCACCATACGGCACACCGGAATCGTGCCGCCGATACGGCAAATGCGTATAGAGGGTGCGCATTCGCCAACAAAATCAGCGACCTTGATTGGCTTTTTGAGAGGGTGTCAATGAAGGTCGTTGTTTTTTGCAAAATTCTTCATCTATACCATATATAAAAGAGGTGCTATAAAGCACCTCTTTTTATTATTCGCAATCGTGCACTACGACTTATTCACTGACTGCTCTGCGTAATAGGTAAGTATAGCAGAAGCATCCCTGCCGTCAACGATCTCGTTTTGATCCCAGTCGGCGTTGAGCAGAGCCTGAACATCTGTAATAACACCCTCCCGACTTGTTGAAGTAAGAGCATAATGGGTAAGCACCATCGAAGCATCGCGCCCGTCAACTATCCCATTTCCGTCAACGTCTCCGAGGATAGCCACAGTTTCGTCGAGGGATTTAAACGTATAACCATAATTCTCGGCGTATGCCTGTGCAGTTGAGTCCTTATAGCCGTAGATAGTGCCGTCGAAGTAAAATTCATCAGTTAAATAGTCATATCCGTTAGATATTGTATATTTTTCATCATATATCTGACAATCCGGATTCTGTATGGTTATAGATCTAAGGTTTGAGCACCAACCAAACGCACCATAGCTTATGTTTGTAACAGAAGCGGGGATAGTTATTGATTCGAGGTTATAACAGCTATAAAAAGCTTCATAGCCAATGCTTGTAACCGAATCGGGGATAGTTATTGATGTAAGATCTAAGCAGTTTTTAAACGCGCTTTCGCCTATGCTTGTGACGGAATTGGGGATAGTTATTGATGTAAGGCTTGTGCAGCATTCAAATGTGCACTCGCCCATACTTGTAACCGTATCGGGGATAGTTATTGATGTAAGGTTATAGCAGTAACAAAACGCATAATTGCCTATACTTGTAACGCCGTCCTCGATAATGACTTTGATAGCGCTGCTATACCAAAATGGCGAGCTGCCATATGAATAATTCTCCATATCCCCCGTCCGCTGATAGTAAGAGTTCCCTCGTCATCAAGGACCCATGTTATGTTCTCACCGCAGGTGCCCGAATCGACAACAGTCGCCGCCGAAGCAGCGAGCGAAATATCCCCGATATATTCCACCGCCGCAGGAGCCGTGCCGCCGAAGATACAAAGCGAAAGCGCCAGTGCAATAAGTTTTTTCATATCAGAATTCTCCTTAAATCTTAATTTCTGTTCCGGAGTGCCTCAGCTGCACCAAAATTATCCGTTATTTATTTACTGCTTTCCTTGTTAAGCTTCGACTTCAGCTTGCGGAGAGTGTATCCCTCGTTGACCTTCATCACTCCGCGGTCTATGGCAAGAGCATAATCGGGAACATCCTTTGTTACTGTCGTTCCCGCGGCGGTGTAGACCGCCTTGCCGAGCTTAACAGGTGCGATGAGGTTCGTGTTGCAGCCGACAAAGCAATTGTCGCCTATCACGCAGCGGCTCTTGGCAACGCCGTCATAGTTCACCGTGACCGTTCCGCAGCCGATATTGACCCTCCTGCCGACATCACTATCACCTATGTACGCAAGGTGCGCGATCGCCGTCTTTTCTCCGATAACAGAGTTTTTCAGCTCCACGAAATCGCCTATCTTAGCACCGCTCTTTATCGTAGTATCGGGGCGGATATGCACGTAGGGACCTATTTTTACACCCGACTCTATCACGGAATCGTAAGCCTGAACCGTATGGAGGTTCACATCGTCGCCGAGGGTGCAGTTCTCCACTACCGTGTTCGGACCTATCTTGCAGTTTTTACCGACCACCGTTTTCTTGCGAAGTATCGTCCCGGGAAGTATCTCCGTGCCCACACCTATCTCAACATCGCGCTCAATGATAACTCCGTCCGTACAGAGAAACTCGACTCCGTTGGCAAGATGCTTTTCAATAACAGCATTGCGTGCGTAGTTATTCAGCTCAAGCAGATCCTTCCTGTCATTTGCACCTCTGATAATATCTGCATTTTCGGACTTATACGCACCCGCATTTTTTCCCTCGGAAATAGCAATGGAAACAGTGTCGGTAAGGTAGTATTCGTTCTGCGAATTATCATTGGTAAGCTTGCCGAGAAGCTCGATCAGATCAGCCGTTCTGAACCAGTAAGCTCCGGAGTTTACCTCGCGGATAAGCTTCTGCTCATCGTTCGCATCCTTCTGCTCGACTATTCCGCTTATGCCGTTATCTGTACGGATAACTCTGCCGTAGCCGAATGGCTCGTCAAGCTCCGCCGTGATGACCGTCACAGCATTACCCTGCCTCTCATGAACGGAAAGTGACTCCCGTATCGTCGCTTCATCTATAAAAGGAGCGTCGCCGCAAAGCACAAGTGTATTGCCGCTTTTATCCTCCTCCAGAAACGGTATCGCCTGCATTACCGCATGACCTGTTCCGAGGCGCTCCTCCTGAAGAACAGTCCTGCACCTTCCGCCAAGATATTCGTCTATCATTTCGCCCTTGAAGCCCTTTACAACGCATATATCGCCTATATCCGCACTCTCGCACGCCGAGAGTACCCACTCCAGCATAGGCTCTCCGAGAACCTTGAACAGAGGCTTGGGCATTTCCGCCTTCATGCGCTTGCCCTGTCCTCCCGCTAAGATCACCGCTTTGTTCATAGCTTGTTCCTCCTTTTATCTGATAGCGAGGCAGTCTCCGCCCCGTCCATATCAGCAAGTCATATTCATGATTATATTTTTACATACTTTAACAATAAAAGCAATACCTTTTTCCGAGATTTTTAAAGTTTCTCACTTTTTTGTATAAAATGCTGTAAAATAACAGTATAATTTTTGCTGATATAGATATGGTAATTCTTTCCGAAATGTGTTATAATAGATGTAACTCTAATGGAGCACTCTATCCGCACCATTAGGTAAATGTTTAAACTGGAGGTATACACCAATGGCAAATAAGTATTGTTACCTTTTCTCAGAAGGCAACGCTGACATGAGAGAGCTTCTCGGCGGCAAGGGCGCTAACCTCGCTGAGATGACAAACATCGGCCTCCCTGTTCCTCAGGGCTTCACGATCACTACAGAGGCTTGTACTCAGTATTATGAGGACGGCGGTATCTCTGACGAGATCCAGGCTGAGATCAACGAGTATATCGTTAAAATGGAAGAGATCACTGGCAAGAAGTTCGGCGATAAGGAGAATCCGCTCCTCGTTTCCGTTCGTTCAGGCGCAAGAGCTTCAATGCCCGGTATGATGGATACAATCCTCAACCTCGGTCTTAACGAGACTGTTGTTGAAACTATCGCTGAAAAGTCCGGCAACGCACGTTGGGCTTGGGACTGCTACAGAAGATTCATTCAGATGTATTCCGACGTTGTTATGGAAGTCGGCAAGAAGTACTTTGAAGAGCTTATCGACCAGATGAAGGCTAAGAAGGGCGTTACTCAGGACGTTGAGCTCAATGCTGACGACCTCAAGGAGCTCGCTTCACAGTTCAAGGCTGAGTATAAGTCAAAGATCGGTACAGACTTCCCCTCAGACCCCAAGGAGCAGCTCATGGGCGCTGTAAAGGCTGTTTTCCGTTCATGGGACAACCCCCGTGCTAACGTTTACAGACGTGATAACGATATCCCGTTCTCATGGGGTACTGCTGTAAATGTACAGTCAATGGCATTCGGTAATATGGGCGACGACTGCGGTACAGGCGTTGCTTTCACACGTGACCCTGCTACAGGCGAGAAGAAGCTCATGGGTGAGTTCCTCACAAATGCACAGGGCGAGGACGTTGTTGCCGGCGTTCGTACTCCTATGCCTATCACTCAGATGGCTGAGACCTTCCCTGAGGCTTTCGCTCAGTTCCAGGAGGTTTGCAAAACACTCGAAAATCACTACAGAGATATGCAGGATATGGAGTTCACTGTTGAAAACAAGAAGCTCTATATGCTCCAGACAAGAAATGGTAAGAGAACCGCTCAGGCTGCTCTTAAGATCGCTTGCGACCTCGTTGATGAGGGCATGAGAACAGAGCAGGAAGCTGTTGCTATGATCGACCCCAGAAACCTCGACACACTCCTCCACCCCCAGTTCGATACCGCTGCTCTTAAGGCTGCAACTCCTATCGGCAAGGGTCTCGGTGCTTCACCCGGAGCTGCTTGCGGTAAGATCGTATTTACTGCTGATGACGCTATCGCTTGGGCTGAAAAAGGCGAGAAGGTAGTTCTCGTTCGTCTCGAGACTTCACCTGAGGATATCACAGGTATGAAGGCTGCTGAGGGTATCCTCACTGTTCGCGGCGGTATGACATCACACGCTGCTGTTGTTGCTCGTGGTATGGGCGAATGCTGCGTATCAGGCTGCGGTGACATCAAGATGGACGAAGCTAACAAGAAGTTCGAGCTCGCAGGCAAGACCTTCGTTGAGGGAGATTACATCTCTATCGACGGTACTACAGGTAACATCTATGAGGGTATCATTCCTACTGTTGATGCTCAGATCGCAGGCGAATTCGGACGCATCATGGCTTGGGCTGACAAGTACAGAACCCTTAAGGTAAGAACAAACGCTGATACTCCTGCAGACGCTAAGAAGGCTAAGGAGCTCGGTGCTGAAGGTATCGGTCTCTGCCGTACTGAGCATATGTTCTTCGATCCTGAGAGAATCGCTGCTTTCCGTGAGATGATCTGCTCTGATACTGTTGAGGAGAGAGAAGCTGCTCTCGCTAAGATCGAACCCATGCAGCAGGCTGACTTCGAGGCTCTCTATGAAGCTCTCGAGGGTAACCCGGTTACTATCAGATTCCTCGATCCTCCGCTTCATGAATTCGTTCCTACAGAGGAAGAGGATATCAAGGCTCTTGCAGATGCACAGGGCAAGTCCGTTGAGACTATCAAGAACATCATTGCTTCACTCCACGAGTTCAACCCCATGATGGGTCACAGAGGCTGCCGTCTTGCTGTAACATATCCTGAGATCGCTAAGATGCAGACAAATGCTATCATCAAGGCTGCTCTCAACGTTAAGAAGAATCACCCCGATTGGACTGTTAAGCCCGAGATCATGATCCCGCTCGTTGGCGATATCAAGGAGTTCAAGTTCGTTAAGAAGGTAGTTGTTGAGACTGCTGACGCTGCTATCACTGCAGCAGGTGCTGAGCTTGATTACGAGGTTGGTACTATGATAGAGATCCCGAGAGCTGCTCTTACAGCTGACGAGATCGCTGCAAACGCTGACTTCTTCTGCTTCGGTACTAACGACCTCACTCAGATGACTTATGGCTTCTCACGTGACGACGCAGGCAAGTTCCTCGGTGCTTACTACGACAAGAAGATCTTCGAGAACGATCCTTTCGCTAAGCTCGATCAGATCGGTGTTGGTAAGCTCATGGATATGGCTGTAACACTCGGTAAGGGCGCTAACGACAAGCTCCACTGCGGTATCTGCGGTGAGCACGGCGGCGACCCGACATCTGTTGAGTTCTGCCACAAGATCGGTCTGGACTATGTTTCTTGCTCACCTTTCCGCGTTCCGATTGCAAGACTCGCTGCTGCTCAGGCTGCAATCAGCGAAAAGAAGTAATTCACGACTATATCAAAATCGGCGATTTTACGCTGTTTCAGGGCGATGCAGAGATGTACTTCCGAGCTAAGTCCGAGAAGCGTGAATTCCACAATTGGCGTGACATCCGTGTAAACGTGTATGTCTGAGCCGATAGAATAGTTAATAATAAGGCTCTCACAGTTTCGGCTGTGAGAGCTTTTTTGTGGTTTGAAATTATTTGAGCAATGATTGTAAACCTGCGCATTATACTGTTGCAGAGGCAAAGTAAACCTGCGTACTATCTAGTTTTGGATAATATGTAAACCTGCGTATTATGGAATTGGAATTTATGACGCTACTTATAACGACAATCTGTCTGTAACAAGAATGCCGCCGCTCGGGGCGTACCTGAACGGCGGTTGATTTTTTTCATAACCTTCAAATATGGTTTGAAAAATGGCTTTACATAATAGTCTTCGACTACAGTACTTTCCTATAGGAGCCCTTACCTAAGAATTCAATAAATCCTTTGTCTCGTAAGAATTGAAGCTGCTGTCTGATTTTTGCTTCGACATTGTTGTTATTGATATGCTTTTGCTGTAAAAACTCAACATAAGCATATACATCACTTAACATAAATTCAGTCTTATGGATATCATTAACACAGCTGAGTACATCAAGCAGCCAGCCTCTTGATTCAATTGACTTTGTACGGAGTTTTTTAATCCGGTCATAATTTTGGATAACGTCCTTTCGATCAAGAACCTGGCTGTTTTGTATCACAGAGATCTTGCCTTGCTGCGGTATATCTGCAAATAGAATGTTACATCCGACCCAACCATGTCTCCTTGCTGTCGCTTCAAGTGGTTTCCTTTTTTCTATGATCTCAGGAACAAAGAAAAAGCGTGGAATCAATAATAGTCCGGTAACTGATAATGATTCGTTGTACTGTAACAAAAACAGATCAGGGTTGGAATCACTTGTTATTCGCTCAATCATAGTCGAATATGCACCATCAGCAATCTTTTTACCAAGGTTGCCGTTCTTGCTTTTTAATTCGTATATCTCGCCGCAATTATCACATTGAAAATCAGCCACAGGAGAGTTATTTGTAAGATGAGAAATTCGAGGATTTCCACAATTAGGGCAATACATATTATCGCCTAACCATGATTCGCTCATAACACGAATCTTCTGCGCACTGCTGTTATAGTTTTCTGACAAAGATATATCAAATGACAGTTCCATAAATACTCCTTTGTTTTGATATAGCATGAGTCTTTATTATATACGAATCTTTACTTGTTTCCAAATCTACCATAATACCTCTCCAGTTTCTCATCACAGATATCCAGTATCCTCCTCACCTCGTCATCGGTAAGATTCTTCCACACTGTCGGTTCGACTTCGATGATACCGAGCGTTTTGGTATGCCTGAGCATCTGCATATCTTCAAAGCGTTTAAACGGATTGGAGAGGATATTCCGCTGAGCGTCCTTGTCGGTATAGCCGCCCTTTGCAAATATACTGTTGGACTTCTCGACTACAAGCCCGGCGTTTCTGCGTTCCTCATAGAAACTGCGAAAATATGCAGAGATATCATCGAGCTTGACGCGTCCTTTGTTGTCGGCGTGGGCGAATATCGCTTTGAGCAGAACTGGCTTGTAGGAGTAGCTCATATCCATCTGCCCGACCATTTCCATGAACAGCTCCTTGCGGTTGCTGTCGTTTATCAGTTTCCAGCCGTTGGCTTTCGCGGCAGCTTCAAGCGTTTCCTCAGTGAAATATTTCAGCTGCTTGTGCTCGCTCATGGGAACTATCAGATCAGGGATTATCTTGCCCTCACGGATATACCTTTCGACTGTTTCGGACTGCACATCAACACGGCGGATAAACTCCATCTGCGAGATCATTCCCGCCGCTTCCTCCTGCCAGTTGAAGACATCAACGGCTTCGTAGTCGGTAACGCTTACGGGATAGTCTACAAGTGCGACCGGCTTTTCGCCTTTTTCGTACAACGCTTCTTCGGCAGCACGGTCTTTACCGAGGACTGTCTGCCCGGGACGGTACTGTTTCAGCTTGAATAATCTGTGCAGAGAATACGGCATATTGTACTGGCTGGCGTTGTCCACGAAGTCAAACACCATGAGGAAGTCCTTTCCGTCTGCAAGTCTCATGCCTCGTCCGAGCTGCTGAGTATACAGAACCTTCGACATGGTAGGTCTTGCCATGAACAGCACTTCCGTTTCGGGGCAGTCCCAGCCCTCGTTGAGCAGGTCGCAGGCGCACATCGCTTTGATCTCGCCCTTCTGGAATTTTGCAAGCATCTCTTTGCGTTCCGAGGACTTCATACTTCCGCTGACTGCGGCTGCTGAAACTCCTCGATCTCTTATCATCGCCGCAATCTGCTCGGCGTGTTTTACGCTTGCACAGAAAATGACCGTTCGCTTGCCGCTGACATATTCCATGAACGTATCGACTATAAGCGTGTTGCGCTCGGGAACGAATATCTTGCTTTCGAGGTCACGGATATTGTACTGGACGCTGTTGAAGCGCACCTTCGTCAGGTCGATATTTGTATGTATTCTGATACAGCGCACTGGCACAAGCTCACCGATCTCAACGGCAGTCTGTATATCCAGCTTGTGCGCGGTATTCTTGAATATTTCGATTATGTTTTTATCGTCGGCACGTTCGGGAGTTGCGGTAAGACCGAGCGTGAACTTCGGCTTGAAATATGCAAGCACCTTCTGATATGTATCGGCAGAAGCGTGGTGAGCCTCGTCAATTATGAGATACTCAAACTCGTCCTCGCGGAACATTTCAAGGTTCAGCGCAACGCTCTGGATACTGCCGCAGACGATAAAAGCGTCACGTTCCTTGACGGCATCGCCGAACTTACCGACAGAAACACCCTCCCACAGTTTTTTGAAAGTTTCATAAGCCTGATTTACGAGCTCTATTGTATGAGCGAGGAAAAGTGTGCGTTTGCCGCAACGCTTTGCATCGCTCACGGCTGTAACGGTCTTGCCCGTTCCAGTTGCATGATAAAGGAGTGCGATAGTTTCATGATGTTCACGCATTTCTTCAAGGGACTTCAATGCCGCAAGTTGATGCTCTTTGAGCTGTAGATCCTCGGCATTGATAGTCTTTCCACGCTGTGCGGGAAGATAATCGGCTATTTCACGAAACAGCGGATGCGAGCCGAGAAAAATCCTGAGTTCGTCCTTTACGGTATCGGGCTGTACCTGCAACTGACGCACCGCCCAGCGGTAAACGTCCCAACCGTTATGGATCATACTGTTCTGTTTCAGCAGATCGTCATAAAACTTATTGCGTGATACGACTGACGGATTATGGCTCGCTTCGTCGTCTATCTCAATAGCGATACGCTTTCCGCCGTTTTCAAGGAAGAAATCAGCATAGCGGTCGTTCTGATATATATCGGTGAAGTGATACTGCGGATAAAGAAACGCAGCTTTTTCAGCGCCGAAAGCATCAGAGAAAAGCTCTATGAACAGATTTTCGGGAGCACTCCCACTCGGTGTAACAAGTCGATCACTCATTGCCGTCCTCCACATACTCAAGGTATATTTTCTTTTTGAAGCCACCACGCTTTTCGGCCTTTTCCCTGCGCTCAGCTTCAAGCTCCGATACCGACCAGCCTCTTGCTTCGGCAATAGCGTACATAACTTCGAGCATATCAGCAAGCTCCTCGATACTCTTGTCAGCCTGATACTCGGCACACTCTTCGTTAAGCTTTTTGTCAAGCTCGGAAATGTATTCATCGTTGGAAAGAATATGCATCATGGGCGTTTTGCCTGCATTTTCGATAATCTCAGGTATCTTGTCACGGACGAGTTTGTTGTGTACTGCTCTCATTTTATCACGCTCCCAAAGCAAAAGCTATTATTTGTTTAAATTATACCATTTTACATACCGTATGTCAATGAATAAAAAGCTATAATTCCAGTTGTTTCAATAATATCTCCATATGAAGCAAGGCTCCCAGAATACACTCTGAGAGCCTTGTTTCAGCTATATGTTAGTAGATTGCCTGTCTTGTCAGAACAGCTGCCCCGAATCAACGTCTACCTTGACTGCAAACCTATTTTGGAAGTGCAGTTCCTCAACGATGATAACTGCGGTATTATCGAGAGCCTTCCTGAGCGAGCCGACAAATGTTATTTGTCCGCCTTTGGAGTAGAGAAAACTCACGGACTTAGCGTTATCATCAAAAGCAAGGCAGGTGAATGTGTCGCTCTCGACAGTATCAACGCCTTTCTGTTTAGGCTGGTCAACGGCGATACTGAATTTGCAGTATCGGAGGTCGTGCTTGGTAGTAACAGCAGGCTCGGTCAGAAGCCTGCCTGACATCATGATCTTGTTCAACATAGTCTGCTCCTTTCAGTCCTCGTCCGAACACTCATCAAGTCCGTGCAGTAACTGAATGTATACGCACTCTGCTCGTTCGTGTTCCTCGCCGTCTGTGGACATCATGAGTTCAAGAAAGTATGCCTTAGCTTCTTCATAGTCCGTCCAGACTTCACATTTTCCATTGCATATGGTAGTAACCTTGTTCGTTCTCGGCATTGCCAATTCGGGTGTTTTCAACATAGCTGTGTACCTCCAAAAGTTTTATCGTGACTCCATTATATCCGATAAAACTACCGGAGTCCAGCATATTGGAATGATTGTAATAATTCTTGTGAAAGGCGCAGCAAAATGTGGGTTTTCCCCAGTGCATTGCGCTGTGATGATGATTGACTTTTTCGGTGGTATGTGCTATGATATAAAAAGTACAAGAATCTTAAAAGCAAGTAAGAAGGAGTTCGTATGAAGCTGGATAAGGATCATATAAACAGTATAATTCATGGAAACAGCAGGTTTCTCTCGGCTTATTCCGATCCAGATCCTTACTTTATGTATACTCGTAAGGGATATACCGAAGATTTCGAGGAGAAGATTATTGACATCTATTACGACAAGCTGAGATATGCTGTGCAGAATGCAGAGAAACTTGTCAATGAGATGTTCAGAGAAGAATTCTACGATTTTTACGGAGTTGATAAAAACGCTGTATCGTCTCCTGAACAAATGGAATCCGGGTTGATTTTTGACTCTTTTACTATGGATACTGATGATATGTCCATAGCTGTTTATTTTTCAAATAAGGATTTTATGCCCGGACATTTTATAGAAGCCCATTGGGATGCTGACTGGAATTTCAAAAGTTGCTGGATAAATTAAAAAATCACGGGTAGCCATTGCACATAATGACTATCCGTGTTTATTTGTATCACATTTCCTTGTTACAAATACCCGCATACACATCTTCCGGTATCATCGGCGAGCATATTTCCGCAATCAGTTTTGCCTCTATCTCGCCTGTTTCAGCATATTGCTTTCCTGCCTGCTTCACAAGCTCCAATCTCGGCACAGTTACCTCTGCCGCTTCAGGTGCATTGAGCATCGGACTTTCGGGGACGGTAATGATAGTATGATTATTTGGAAACATCAGCTTGAACTGCATGACCGCAGGCTCGAAATTCTGCTTGCTGTTCGGGAATCCGCAGCCGCATATCATCATATATTTCAGGTGCGAAAAGTCCGCCTGCCCGACGTGAACATATCGGTCGCCCTGCTTCTTCATCGCCATACTCGAAAGCGGCATCGTGCGGTCAGCAAAAGCCTTCATCGGCGCAGGCATTCCGTAGCAGTAAAGTGGGTAGCTGAACAGCAGAAGATCGCTCTCCGGAACCTCGCCGAGAAGCTCCTTCATATCATCGTTATGGATACACTCTCCGCCGTTGCGCTTGCAGGTGAAACAACCCGTGCAATACTCGATGTGCTTGTCGATAATATTGACGATGCGAACCTCCTGCGAAGCGGCTTCTTTCATGCCGTCAAGGAACGCTCGTGTGATGTGCATAGTGTCGCTTTTCTCACGCTTCGGACTTCCGTTCAGAACAAGTATTTTCATAGTGATTTTTCTCCTTCCGTCTCTCATTTTTCTTGCTGGTATTTTTATTATAAATCAGTGCGGAAGTCACGTCAATCCACGCTCCGTAGAGTGGATAATTATATTCTTTTTTCTCTTCAAAAATCCGGGGGTTTAGGGGTGTCCCACTAGCAAGCTTAGTATCATGTTTCCGCGAAAGTTGTGGACACATGATACCGTGCTTGCTGGATTGTTTTTTACTCTCTTTTGAAGCATTAAACTTTCATGCTATTTGTTTCATTGTTCGGGGGCTTGGGGGAGTATCCCTCAGCAAGCAATGCGAGGCGTTGTCACGGGTTTCCGTGGGAACGAATTGCCGTGCTTGCTGAGGTGGATTTTTGCCCCTTTGGGAAATCTCTGTATTCGAGCCATTAGGCTCGGTATTCTTGCTTACTTGTAGTTCAAGGGATAGCATCAGTTCTTGTATATTTTCTCGGTCGGGGTCATAGGGGCAAAGCTCCTGTCAAGCTATGTATCACAGCATTCAATTTTCCGAAATTGTAATGCGGGGATACCGAGCTTGCTGGGAAGGAAGCAATAATCATATTAACGTTCAATATTTATAAGATGTGTATTCGCTGTCAATAAAACAAGCAACATATTAATTTGCTTATGATTGACTTTTATTATTGAATGATGTATAATATAGCAAACATAATCGTTAATTATGGCTTGTGACTAACGTAATATACATTATAATTCGGATAGGGGTATTATTATGGGAATGCCATTCAAAGACACTGCCAGCTTTGGAAAACGTATGGAATATAACCTTGTTGGTCAAATGCTAATGGAAGGATTAGATGTTTATCTTCCTCTTGTTGATGATCATGGAGTAGATTGTATTATCAAAAAGGCAGATGGGACTTTTATAGAAATACAGATCAAAGCTCGTTCAAAGAAAGTAACTGAAGGAGATGCGGCTTTGTTTGCAGCAATTACACATGAATTAACTCCTAATTTTTATTTCGTATTTTACTCGGAACGTTTGGATTCAATGTGGATATTATCTTCAGAAGAATTTCTTAATGAATGCGTGACCAATAAAAATGGAAAGAATAAAGGAAAAAGAAGCATCTGGTTTAATGGCAATAGAACTGATAAGACAACAGGTAAAAAAAGAGAATACTGTAAGAAGCAATTTGAAAAATACTTGTGTACAGATTTTTCTCGTTTTCATTAATTACATAAATATGGACTATATCTATCACTATAACTCTCCGCTCGGCAGCATTACCCTCGCCAGCGACGGCAAATCACTCACCGGCTTATGGTTTGACGGACAGAAACACTTCCCTCATAAACTTATATCTGAAAGCAACAAAGCCGAGCTGCCGATATTCACTCGAACCTGCAACTGGCTCGACATATATTTCAGCGGCAACATTCCCGACTTCACACCGTCTATATACTTGAACACAACGCCGTTCCGCAAGGCAGTATATGATATACTGCTCACGATACCCTACGGACAAACCATGACCTACGGCGAGATCGCAAATATCATAGCAAAGCAGAATGGTGTGGAGCGTATGTCCTCCCAGGCAGTAGGCAGTGCTGTGGGACATAATCCTGTCTCGATCATTATCCCGTGCCACAGAGTAGTCGGTGCGGACGGAAGTCTGACCGGATACGCAGGCGGTCTTGATAGAAAGATAGAATTGCTGAAACTGGAAAAACAATAATCGAATAATTCACTTGAAGCACTGAGCATTGGTTTGCTTAGTGCTTTTCATTTTTCCAGTGCAAAATACACTGGGGAAAAATAAAAATCAAACCAAACTTCATGCGCAATGAATCTGGACTTTTAGTATCGGTGCGCGCTATAATATTATCAGCCGATGAGATTCGACAGAAAAACAGAAATATAAAAAGAGAGAAAGCAGGGGAAGTACCTGCTATGGAGGAACAAAAATGACATCAAAGAGAAAAAGAAAGAATGTCACACAGAATGCGACTAAACAGGAAATCGGAGCAGCTTTGAAGCTGATTGAGCTTCTGTACGAACAGGGTGAGATACCCAAACACGTTTACCGCAATATCTGTAACGAGTATTACGGCAAAGGGCTTGACAACGGCGCAGATGCGCGCTATACTATACCAAACACAGAAGATAAGGAGGCGATATGATGTACGGATATAATAATGTTGCTGTACCAAAGAACGTGGTCATCTATGCAAGAGTTTCCACCGAGCACGAAGCACAGCTCTCGGCTCTGGAGAACCAGCTCGACTGGTACAAGCCGTTGCTTGAACAGCATCCCGAATGGACATTTGTCCGCAGTTATGTTGACGAGGGTATCACAGGAACATCGGCGAAGAAACGTCCGCAGTTCATGCAGATGCTCAGTGATGCAAAGAACGGCGACTTTAATCTGATATTGACCCGTGAGGTATCACGTTTCGCTCGAAACACGGTGGATACTCTGCAATACACCCGTGACCTGAAAAAGCAGGGCGTGGAGGTATTCTTCATCAACGATAATATCAGGACTTTCGAGGGTGACGGCGAGCTTCGTCTGACCATAATGGCAACGCTTGCTCAGGACGAGAGCCGCAAGACTTCTATCCGTGTGAAAAGCGGTCAGCAGACCTCAATGGAAAACGGTGTGTATTACGGTAACGGAAATATCCTCGGGTACAACAGGGTCGGCAAAGAACTTGTTATTGATCCCGAGCAGGCTAAGACAGTGCGGAAGATATACGACTGGTACCTCGACGGTATGGGCGTAAGGCAAATACAGTTCGAGCTTGAAAAAGAGGGAGCGCTTACTGCAATGGGCAAGACCAGGTGGTACGAATCTAACATCAGCAAGATACTGAAGAATCCGTTCTACGCAGGCATATTGGAATATCACAAGCAGTTCACTCCCGACTTTCTTGAACAGAAGAAGATAAACAATTTCGGTGAGATAGACCGTCTCCGAGTTGAGGGTAAACACGAGACTATAGTTACGCTGGAAGAATTCAACAGGGTGCAAGAGATCATGGAAAGCAAAAGACTGAAAAATCCTGCCAATAAGACAGGACGCAAGGAAAAGGGTAAGAAGCCAGTTTCGGACGTATGGTGCAGACTGCTGGTCTGCTCATGCGGATGTACATTCAACCGCAAGGTATGGCACACTACGTCAAAGGGTACGCAGTACGGATATATGTGCTACTCGCAGATACGCAACGGCACTATAAAGACAAGGCTCAAAAAGGGACTGCCCATAGACGGTATCTGCACATCACAGATGATACCGGGCTGGAAGTTACAGTTCATGGCAAAGAACCTGTTCCGTGAGTTCCTGAAAGATACAGACAGGATACTTGATATTGCCGAGGAGATGCTCGAAAAACATATCGACGATGAAGAGATCGTTGAGGATAATACCGAACTCATCGCACAGAAAAAGGCAGAGCTTGAAAAACTGGAAAAGCGTCTGAACAAGCTCATATCCATGAGGGCTGACGATGAGATCACCAAAGAGCAGTTCTTGAACATGAAGTCGGAAGTTGATACGCAGATAGCTTCTTTACATGAGCAGATAAACGAGCTTTCACCCACGGAGAAAGTCACAGAGACAAGTGATGTTCCCGACTACAACGAGCGAATAACTCTGCTGAGATATGCTCTTGAACGGTACACGAATTTTGATTCCGATGAGGACATTCCCGAGGCAGTTATCGAAGCATTTGTTGAAAAAATAGTGGTGAATCAGGACTCCTTCGATTGGTATCTGCACTTCACGGGCGATGACAAAACTCCTAAAACGTGCAATGTGGAGGGTGATAAAAAAGCCCATAAAATCGAGCTTTTCGGGACATCCTATGCGCCTGCGTTGGTGGAGGGCTGCTCAGGCTGCAATCGCAGATAAGAGGTAAGTTCGACTCGTTAGAGTTAATGTGCAAATTCAATATAACATTGGACGAAGCAAAGGCTTTCTGAAGTGTTATACTAAAAGAGCAGTCGACAAACACCCAAAAATCTGGTAGAATAT